>ENA-ORCP01000049-ORCP01000049.1-human-gut-metagenome-genome-assembly--contig:-NODE-49-length-80157-cov-12.241321_pt1 | contig 80157 bp, 83 predicted proteins | sample MGYA00242990_ERZ507991 | MGnify/ENA primary metagenome ERZ507991 (study PRJEB26167, sample SAMN06115496) | human gut metagenome | host: Homo sapiens | place: China:Henan | collected 2015-05-07 | study... | reverse complement strand
TGCGCGGAGGAGAACGAAGAACATCTCCCGTACACACGGATAAAGAGCGCCTTTGAATCATTGCATTTGTGGCTTGTGGTCTGCGACGATGAATGCGCGCTGCTGCTTCAGAAAAAGGACCTGAGGTCCGGGAACGCAGACAGCTTCCTCTCTGACATCATTTCAAAAATGAACACAGGAACAGATGCATCCGGCTGAACGCGGCAGCTATGTGACGTTACCAGTCCGTTTGTCCCAGTGGGACTTCAACTATGGTCCAGCTATCGACAGAAGTACACAAATAAGCGATTTCCGGAAGGATGATCGGAGGCAGATGAATAAGCGAGGGATAGCTTTTATAGCGGTAGATATCAGGGCTGTTGTCAGCAAAATGTCGGAACAAGAGACCAATCGGCAGGCAACGAACATGGGAGTTGAAGCAGCATTTTATACCCACCTAAGAAAGATCCGGCAGGCATTCGGCCACTGAGAACACACCATCTGATACCTCCCCCTGTTCAGAGCTTCTGAACAGCCATCCATGTCGAAAGCGGAGAGACTGCGATACAGCAATCTCTCCGCTTTTCTGTCGTGATCTCCTGCTTTGAGCGGAGAGGCAGAACCTGCACGACAATGAAAAAACATGGCTCCAAGCCGGGACAAGCGGTTCTTATGAGGTATCCTCACATCTGCGGCACTGTCGACGCTGTCCAAAGGCAGCCCACACTCATCCCTCTAAGTACGGGCATCGGATGCCCTGACTTTTTGCGGTCTTTTGAGGATATGCCTCCCCCGCCCACCACCACTAACCTCGAATATCCTTATGCCCACAGCGGTGTCGCTGTGGGCTTTTTTTGCGCCCTGTGCGCGACCCCGCTGCCGTGGCCCTCCTATGTTCTGAAATTTACATCCAACAGATTTCAGAATATGGAGGAACCAAAAATGTATGACAGACGGAGCATCTACGCACTGAACAAGAAAAAACCAGATGCCATTGTACTCCCAGACGCCGATGGAAATCTGATCTGCCTGACCTGCGCTGATTTCACCGATGAAGCAGAGTTTCGCCGTTGGAAGAGGTGGTCGGACCAAGACTTTCACGCAGAGGACAAAAACGATGTGGAGGGAAGCGACCGCACCACATCTATGGACATGGTTCCGGAAGCCGCCCTTGCTGTTCCCAATGAGGAGGCTTTGGCAGAGGAAAGGCAGGTCAGAGAAGATCAGATTCGTTGTGCGGAGGCGGCGGTTTCTGGGATCAGAAGCATACTGACTGGGGCACAGTTTTACAGACTCCGGCAGTATTGCATCGAAGGGAAAACAGAGAGCGAAATCACCGAAGCAGAAGGCGTCACACAGCAGGCTGTGTCTAAATCGCTGGTCTCCGCTTTGAAAAAACGAGAAAATTTTTGAAAAGGGGTCCAAAAATGGTTGTGAAAAAGCCTGAAAAAAATGATTGGTGAAGGGACAAGTATTCCCCATCTTCTGAACCTTGAAAAACACCGCCCAGGCGGTCATATCCGGTGACTGGAATACCTTTGCTGACGGCGCGAGCGTCAGACCGGGTGCACGAGGACCACCTGTGCGGAGCATTCTACGCATATTAGGACGGCCAATGGAAGGTGCAGAGCGATACCCACTCAGGTCAAATGCAGCTTTGGCAGGCTGCTTCGCCATGACCCCGTCAGCTTACAATGATACTCCTGTACGCAGCTTCGAGAGAACCTCGGAGGGGTGAAACTCCCGTGACGCGCGCCAGCGCGGTTCCAGCCGCCGCCCTTGCCTGGGGAAGTAGTGTCGAATACAGGCAGCAACGCAAGAGCAAGAAGGCCGCTCCGCAGGGAGCAGTTCCGCCCCGTTACGGAGCGGCCTTTTCTGCTTTGCGGCAGAAGTATGGGGATCGTCCCCCTCCTCTTTTTTTCCCGCCATCCATTCTCTTCTCTCTTTTAATCCTCTGAACGGCCTGCATTCACCCCCTCCTTATCCCCCGGACGATCCTCATATTTGTGCCGCAAGGCAAAATTCAGAAAAGAGGTACCGATATGGATCAGAACGTCAATTATTACGGCATCATCCTTCTGCTGCGCCAGCTTCGGGAAAGCGGCAGCTTCAGCGAAAAGGAGCTGCGGAGGGTGGCCGCACGGATCGCCGCGGACAGCGGCGCGGACATCATGATTTCTCTCTGATTTTCTTCATCTTTCAGTAGCTTTATGACCAAGGTTGTGGTAGTGTTTGTGTTGCAAAAAAGGAGGTGAGCAGGCATGACGGAAAAGCATCTGACAGACGGCACAACGGCGCTGGCAGGGCAGCCCCGCGTCATCAAGATCGAGGCGGCGGAGAAGCCGCGGAATGCGCAGCTGCGGGTAGCGGCCTATACCCGCGTCAGCTCGGACTCCGATGACCAGCTCAACTCCTTTGCGGCGCAAAACCGCTACTACGCCGAGCTGATCTCCGGCAAGGCTGAATGGCGCATGGTGGATATCTACGCCGACGAGGGCATCACCGGCACCTCCGCCGCAAAGCGGGAGGATTTCCAGCGCATGATGGCGGACTGCCGCAGAGGGCTCATCGACCAGATCCTCGTCAAATCCATCTCCCGCTTCGCCCGGAACACAAAGGACTGTCTGGAGGCAGTGCGGGAGCTGAAGGAGCTGGGCGTCAATGTCCGCTTCGAGCGCGAGGGCATCGACACCGCCAATGTGAGCAGCGAGCTCATCACCACCATCTATGCCGCCTTCGCCCAAAAGGAGAGCGAATCCATCTCCGGCAATATGCGCTGGAGCTATCAGCGCAGGATGGAAAGCGGCGAGTTCAACACCTGCCGCGCCCCCTGGGGCTTCCGGCTGGACGGGAAAAGCCTTGCCGTCCACGAGGAGGAGGCCGAGATCGTGCGGCGTATCTTCCTCGAATACCTCTCCGGCAGGAATCCGCGGGAGATCGCGGAAATCCTGAACGCCGAGGATACATCGGGACGGATATGGAAATACAAGGCTGTGGATTACATCCTACAAAATGAGCGTTATGCAGGCAACGCCCTGCTGCAAAAGCGATACACGACCGCCACCCTCCCCAAGCAGCAGAAGATCAATCACGGGGAGCGCGAAATGTACTATGTGGCGGATAGCAACGAAGCCATTATTCCACAGGAGCTATTCGACCGCGCAAAAGAACTGCGGCAAAGACGCAGCGTTGGGCAGGCTGTCACCCATGGAAGGCTCTGCGTCCGGATGCGCTGCTCCTGCGGCTCCCGCATCCGGGCAAAGCAAGTCAATGGCAGATGGTACTGGTGCTGCTGCCGACACGATGAAAAAGGCGACTGCGCCATCAAGCCCGTGCCGGAGCGCAGACGGATGAAGCCTTCTGGCGCCTCTACTATAAGCTCAAGCATCAGAGCCTCCCCATTCTGGAGCAGATGCTCGAGACCCTCCGGACGATCCGTGATCGCAGATTGCTCTGGAGCGAGGACATCGTTTCCCTCAACAAAAAATATCCGAACTCTCCAGTCAGAATCAAACGCTGGCCTTCCTCAAGCAAAACGGCCTCGTTGATCCTGACATTTTTATATCCAAAAGCAACGAGCTGACCCGCCAGCTCCGGCAGGCCAAGCTGGACAAAGAGAAGCTTATGGCTGCCGAGGGGGATGCCACCGCCCAGCGGACGCAGGAGCTGATAGCCCTGCTGGAGGATGGGCCGGACTTCCTCGACCGCCCCGACACAGAGCTGTGCGGCGCGCTTGTTGCGGAAATCATCGTGGAGAGCAACGACACCCTCCGCTTCCGCCTGCATAACGGGCTGGAGCTGCGGGAATCCATTGAGAGGACGGTGCGATAATGGGAAACCGAAAGCAGCCCTTCGGCTACCGTATGACGCTGGGCGAGATCACGATCCTGCCGGAGGAGGCGGAGCTGGTACGGTTTATCTTCCGATGCTACAGCACGGGAGCTACGCTGGGTGATCTGACCAAGGCACTCTGCCGGCAGGAGATCCCCTACTATGCGGGACGGACATGGAATAAAAACATGGTCTCCCGTATTTTAGAGGATGGCCGCTATATCGGAGAGAAAGGCTATCCGGCACTCATCGAGCCGGAGCAGCTCCGCACGGCAGCGAAAAAGAGGACGGCAAGAGCCCGCCCGCCGCAGAAAACGCCCGCGCAGAAGGCTCTGCGGCACACCGCCCTCCGAGCGGGTGGAGAAGATCGTCACCGACCTGCTCAACGAGCTCATACGCTGCCCCGACCGTATTCAGCCAGCGGTATCCCAAGTGGTCGGCGCTGCCTGCGGGAAAACGCGGGAGGAGCTGACCTCCGCACTGGAGCTACAGCCCATCGATGAGGACAACGCCAGAGCTCTGCTCCTTCAACTGGCGGCAGAGCAGTACGACGCCATCGGGAACACGGAATACGAAACCGTGCGGCTGCGGCGGCTGCTCACCGGCCGAAAGCCCATGACGGAGCCGGATGCGGAGCTGCTGCAAAGCACGGTGTCAAAGGTGCGCGTGACGAACAACTGCGTGACCGTGACGCTGAAGAACGGACAGACCATAGAGAGGAGAGATCAGCCGTGAACGAAACCGCCCCAAGAGTCATTAAGATCCCCGCAAAGCCGGAGTCGGTCCGGCAGGCGGAGCTCCAAAGACAGCTCCGAGTTGCCGCCTACTGCCGGGTCTCCACCAAGGAGGAGGATCAGACAAACAGCTACGAGGTGCAAAAGGAATACTACACCGACAAGATCATGTCCAACCCCGTGTGGACCATGGCGGGCATCTTCGCCGACAAGGGCATCACCGGCACCTCAGTGAAAAAGCGGGAGGACTTCATGCGCATGATCCGCCACTGCCGCCAGAGGAAGATAGATGTCGTCCTCACCAAATCAGTCTCCCGCTTCGCCCGCAACACGGTGGACTGCCTCTACTACACACGGGCACTCAAGGAGCTGGGCATCGCCGTCATCTTTGAAAAGGAGAACATCCATTCGCTGGAGGAGGACAGCGAGCTGCGCATCACGCTCTCCGGCGCCTTCGCATAGTCCGAGAGCGAATCCATCTCCGCCAATGTCACATGGGGCAAACGCCGCGCCATGGAGAGCGGAAAGGCGACCATCCAGTACAAATACCTCTACGGCTACCGCAGAGGCGCGGACGATAAGCCGGAGATCATCCCGGAGGAGGCGGAGGTCGTCCGCTGGATCTACGAGCGATACCTCGCCGGGGCCAGCACACGGATGCTGCGGGACGAGTTGCATGAGCAGGGCGTGACATATTCCGAGAAGTCACCGCAATGGACGCTGCCTCATATCAAGAGCATCCTGCGGAATGAGAAATACTGCGGCGACGTGCTGATGCAGAAGACCTTTCAGCAGGATGTCATCAACCGCAAGGTCATCAAAAACACGGGGCAGCTTCCCATGTACCTCATAGAGAACCACCACGAGGGCATCGTCAGCCGCGAGAAGTACAACGCGGTGCAGGCGGAGATGGCGCGGCGCAAGACGGCAAAAAGCCCCTCTAAGAGAGCATCCACCGGTCTTGCCGCCTACACCAGCCGCTACGCCCTCTCGGACCGTCTGGTGTGCGGCGAGTGCGGAACGCTGTACCGCCGCTGCAACATGGACGCGCCCCGATGGAAAGCGCGTCGTGTGGCGCTGTGTGAGCCGCCTGGACTACGGCAAGAAATACTGCCACAGCTCGCCCACACTGGATGAGGCGCCGCTCCAGCAGGCGATCATAGCCGCCCTCAACACCGTCCTGCCGGACTTGGATGGCCGCATCCGCCAAATCACGGAGGCGTTGGAGACGGAGGTCATCCCGTTCCCCGGCAGCGGCATGAGCCTTGGCGACATCGACCGTAGACTGGCGGAGCTGGAGATGCAGTTCCAAAGGCTGCTGGAAAAGGCGGCGGATGATCCCATCGCCTATGGGGATCAGTTCAAGGAGATACTGGACGAGCAGACCGCGCTAAAGGAGCTGCGGGCCTCCATCCTTGCGGAGAGCAAAGAACACACCGAAGCGGATCGGCGCATCAAGGATGCCGCGGGGATGCTGGAAAACGCCGTACCCCACATCGCGGAATGGGACGAGAGTGCCATCCGGCAGCTGGTGGCACAGGTGAAGGTGCTGTCCAAGAACGAGATCAGCGTGACGCTCAAGAGCGGCATCGAGATCCGCCAGAGCATATCAAACTAAGATAGGAGATGGAAAAATGGCACTTGTGACCGGTGACTGCCACGGAAATTTTGCAAGGTTTGAGCAAAAACACTTCTCGGAACAAGCTAACATGACGAAGGATGACACGGTCATCATCGCAGGAGACTTCGGCGGCGTGTGGTTTGGTGACAGCCGCGACGATGAAACGCTGGACTGGCTGGAACGCCTGCCCTTCACGCTTGCCTTCGTCTGCGGTAACCACGAAAACTATGACGCACTGGAAAGATACCCCGTGGACGAGTGGCACGGAGGCAGGGTACACCGCATTCGCCCTCATGTGCTGCATCTGATGCGCGGCCAGATCTTCGAGCTGGAAGGCTGCCGCTTCTTCACCATGGGCGGCGCAAAAAGCCACGACATCGAGGATGGGATTCTGGAGCCGGACGCCCCGGATTTTGAGCGAAGGCTCATGATGCTCCAGCGCAAGCCCAGAGCGAGATACCGCGTCAACCACATTTTTTGGTGGGCGCGAGAGTTGCCCTACGATGAGGAATACGCCGAGGCACGGCGAAACCTTGACGCGGTCGGCTGGCAGGTGGACTACATCATTACCCACTGCGCCCCCACCAGCATCGCCCTCATGGGCAGCCGCCACAACGAGGCGGATCGGCTCACGGATTTCTTGCAGGAGGTGCAGGAAAGAGCAAAATATCACTACTGGCTGTTCGGCCACTACCACGACAACCGAGCCATTGATGAAAAGCACATCCTGCTGTGGGAGCAGATCGTGCGGATCATCTGAAGCAGGTCAAAGCAGAGGAAAACACGGTGACACCGCCGTGCTTTTCTCTGCTTTGAGCGTTGATCAGGCGCACCACGCCGGAAAGGAGAAGCTATGAATATCCGCAAGCCCACAGATTACACCACCCTGTTCACCGCGCTGGACGCCGCTGTTGCGGCGCAGCTCCCGCAGATGGAGCTGTACTGCGAGATTGGCAGAGTGGTCAGCGGCAGGGGCGAAAAAGGCGCCGCTGTCGCGGCGTCGGAATACCTGCAAGCGGCCTATCCCGCAGCCGACGGCTTCTCTCCCCGCAATGTGCGCCGGATGCGGGACTTCTACCGGATGTACGGCGATACGCCGGAGTTGCTGGCAGCGGCAATGCGTCTGAACTGGACACAAAATGTGGTCATCATGGAGGCGGAATTGACCATGGACGAGAGGCACTGGTACATTCGGAAGGCCGCCGAAAGCGGCTTATCCAAAACGGAGCTGCTGCGGATGATTGAGAGAGCCGAACATTCGGAAATTGCTCTTGGCGAAAACGAGGATACCTGTTATACTGTAGAAAATGATGAGTTTTCGGAGAAGAACCAGTATGAAGAATATCCTGTTTGTCTGCCATGGCAACATCTGCCGCAGCCCGATGGCCGAGTTCGTGATGAAGGACTTAGTGAAGAAAGCGGGTCTGGCGTCAGAGTTCCATATCGAATCGGCGGCCACCAGCCGGGAGGAGATCGGCAATCCGGTCTATCCTCCGGCGCGGCGCAAGCTGGCGGAGCATGGGATCTCCTGCGACGGTCACGCGGCGCGGCAACTCACCAACCAGGACTACGACAAGTACGACCTGCTGATCGGCATGGACAGCGCGAACCTGCGGAATATGCACCGTATCTGCGGCGGCGATTTTGCCGGCAAGCTACACCTCCTGATGGACTACACCGACCACCCCCGCGATGTAGCCGACCCGTGGTACACCGACGATTTCGAGACTACATGGCAGGATGTGCTGGCAGGCTGCCAGGGACTTTTGAAAGAATCCATGAGAGAATGAGGTGATTCGATTGGCACAAAATGATAAGATTCAACTGTTCGAGGACAAGCGCATCCGCACCGCGTGGGATGAGGAAAAGGAAGAATGGTACTTCTCCATTGTCGATGTGGTAGCTGTGCTGACTGACAGTCCAAATCCTCAAACCTACTGGCGCGTACTTAAAAAGCGTTTAAAGGACGAGGGAAATGAAACCGTTACAAGTTGTAACGCTTTGAAAATGACCGCTGCAGACGGCAAGCGCCGTTTGACTGATGTGGCTGACACCGAGCAGCTTCTCCGCATCATCCAGTCTATTCCTTCGCCGAAAGCAGAGCCGTTCAAGCTATGGTTGGCACAGGTTGGCCGGGAGCGTATCGAAGAAACTATCGACCCTGAGTTGACCATTGACCGTGCTCTGGAAACTTACCTCAAGAAAGGTTACACCCGCGAATGGATCAACCAACGGCTGCAGGCCATTCAAGTCCGCAAGGAGCTGACGGATGAGTGGGATGCCCGTGGTGTACAAAAAGGCGTGGAGTACGCTATCCTCACGGACGAGATTTCGCGCGCATGGTCGGGGATGTCTACCCGCCAGTACAAAAACCTGAAAGGATTGAAAAAGGAGAACCTTCGTGATAACATGACCACGCTGGAGCTGGTGCTGAATATGTTGGCAGAAGCCACCACCACACAGTTTTCAAAGGATCGAAAGCCCACGACCTTCCAAGAGAATCTGGAAGTTGCCAAAGCCGGTGGACAGGTCGCTGGGCGAACGAGGAAAGACATTGAGTCACAGTCCAATACACCGGTCATCTCCCCAAAGAATGCAGTACAGCTCAATCAAGTAATAACTGATTTGCTGGAGGATACGACTTCGGATATACCTAAAAAAATGGATGATAAGTAAACTTGGCCGTTCTTTGCAGCACATAGATATTTTCAAATGGCAAAAGTAAAAATATCCGAATTGAAGCCGCCTGACAAAAAAGCCACCTTAAACGACAAGTTTAAGGTGGCTTTTTGCTGAAAAGATATTTTCAAAGCGGTACTACTTTCTGCATAGAATGCTGAGAGCAATACGATTGGTGTAGTATAAGGTGTGGCGACAAATGATCGATCCCCCGGCTGAGCCGGGGGATCGATTGGATCTGGTCTTGCAGATCCCGGGCCTTAAAGAGAACGTATGGAAAAAAGTAATCAGTGTTAAGCGGTGGTGTGCTTCTCGCTGTACTCGTCGTGGATCATGCCTTCGCTTCTGGCGACGGCGATAGTGCTGACAACGTCACCGGTGCAGTTGATGGTGGTGTGCGCGATGTCGATGATTTTATAGATGCCAGCAATCATACCCATGATGTCGACGGGGAGCCCCATGGTGGTGAGCAGCATGATGGTCATTACGATACCGCCGCCCGGGATGCCGGGAGAGCCGACGGAGATAAGCGTCGCGAGAATGACGATGGTGATCTCCTGTGTGAGCGTCAGGGGCACGCCGTAGATCTGAGCCGCGAAGACGACAGCCGCGGAGTAGTATGCGCCGCCGGCGTTCATGTTGATGGTTGCACCAAGGGGAAGAGAGAAGCCGTAGAGCTCTTCTTCGACCTTGAAGTCATCGCGCGTGATGCGCATGGTGACGGGCAGAGAGCCGGAGGAGCTGGTGGTCGCCGCGGTCATGGCCCACAGAGGCAGGATCTTGCGCATAAAATACGGGAACTTGACCTTGCCCATGAACTTTAGTATCAGGAAGTACATGACAAAGACGATGACGGCGCAGTTGAGATAGTCGCAGAGGATGAACTTGCCAAGGGGCCCAAAGATCTTTGTGCCGTACTGGCCAATCGCACAGGCCATCAAGGCGCAGACGCCGAACGGGGAGGTATCCATGATGATGGCGGTCATTTTGTACATGATATCCGTGGTCTGAACGATGAAATCCTTGACGACAGAGACTTTGGTGCCCAGCATGACCATAGCGCAGCCGAAGATCGCACAGAAGATGATGATGCCCATCATGTTGGTGTTGGCCATTGCATTGATGATGTTATCCGGAACCATGGCCAGCAGCGTGTCGGAAACGCTGTTCATTGCGGTGGCTTCATAGGAACCAATCGCGGAAGAATCGATCTGGAAACCGATGCCGGGATTGATCAGGTGTGCAATGCCAAGGCCGATGAAACCAGCCAGCAGTGTGGTGACGACGTACATGCCAAGGATCTTCGCGCCCACGCGCTTGAGTTTATTGACGTCCGTGAGGTTGGTAATGCCGCTGATGATGGAGAAGAATACCAGGGGAACCGTCAGCATCTTGATGAGTTTGAGGAAGATATCGCCGATGATCTTAATGACAAGGATCTTTTCGCCGAAGATAACGCCGAGCAAAATACCTAAGCCGAAGCCGATAAACACTCGCGTGGATAAGCTTAGCTTTTTCACAATGTTTCCCTCCTGTTGTGAAGTCTGATTAGAATTCAAGATCGCGGTAAACGACCTGTCCGTCCTTGATCGTAGCGACTGGCTTGAGCAGCTGGTGACCGGTGTAAAATGCTCCGCCGCGGTCGCGGTAGATAAAGTCTTTATCTTTCAGGTCAAAAATTGCAACATCTGCAAAGGAACCGGCGCTTAAGCATCCGATCTGATCTTCCATGCCGATCCATTTGGCGGGCTTCTCGGTCGTGGCCGAGATCGCATCCGTCAGGCTCAGACCCAGACTGAGCATCTTGGACAGGATAAACGGCATGGAGAACATCAGGTGCTCACGAAATGCGCCTTCTTCGCAGGCGTCGGTGCCGATCATATCGGGCAGGAAACCCTGCTCGATGGCCGCTTTAGCGACGGAAACGTCGCAGTGTCCCTGTGCATGGCCGACGTCGAACAAAACGCCGCGCTTTCTCGCCTCCCATGCCTCGGGACGGACCTTGCCGTCAGGACCGAGCAGGATCGAGTCATTGCGCTTGTTGTACATGTGCGTCAGGATGTCGCCCTTACGCAAAAGATCGCACAGTCGCCCGAACGGGATCGCCGTTTCTGAAGAGTGGATGACGAGGCGCGTATGGCAGCGCTCTGCCAGCTCCAGCGCCCGCAGCAGCGGCTTTTCACCCATGTCCTTGATGACGCCGGTGTTGACGCGCAGCTTGATACCGATCAGCTCGCCGCGATAGCGATCAAACAGCTGCTCGATCTCCCGCTCGTATACGCCGCCGAGATAATCCGGGTCAACATTTTCAAGGTATCCGTTGCACGGCAGGCCCATAGGGCTGACGTTGACCAGCGTTTTTACACGTACCTTGCAGGTGTTGATGAAGCCGCGGCTCGTCTCGTAAGTCGCCCAGCCGGCGCTGCCGGCGTCGATTGCCGTTGTGACGGCACTGGGGATGCAGGTGCATTCTGTGGAAATGCCCATCTTGGTCAGCGGCCACAGATGCGCGTGGGCGTCGATCAGGCCGGGGGTAACAATGTGCCCTGCGGCATCAAGAACGCGGTCGCTTTCTGCGTTCTGATAATCACCGACGCCGACGATTTTTCCGTTGTAGATGGCTACGTCCGCTTTGGCGTCGAATTTATTCTGTGGGTCGATCACACGGCCATTGCGGATGATGATGTCATACATGATGAATCGTTCTCCTCCTTTTGCACTTTTACACAGTACACGCGGTTTTTCATGGGGTAAGTGAACCATATCACGCACAGCGTTCAATGAAAAGAGCTGATTTGTGGAGCGAAATATTACGCGTGAGAATATTTTGACAAATCTATGAAAACCACGCAATATGTTCTTGCGAAAAACTGCACGATCTGTCATAATATCGCGTATAGGAATATTTAATGGTAAGATTATTCTCTTTTGTTCCGCACGTGCGGATGGTATACTCCAGACATAACGCAGCGCATGCTGCATGGGGTATCCTTCGTTATACCAATGTTTACCGGAGGAAATATGATCGACTATCGTTATATTGAAGCATTTTTGGCAGTGGTCAATACCAACAGCCTATCAAAGGCGGCGGAATCCTTGTATGTCTCGCAGTCGAGCATCAGCAAATGGATCTGCCAGCTGGAAGAGGAGATCGGTGTTGAGCTGATCGTGCGCCACAAAGGTCAGCGCTCGATAGAGCTGACTGCCAGCGGCAAGGAGCTTGTCCCGCTGGCGGAGGAGTGGATGAATCTGCACGGCCAGATCATCGGGATGAAGGAGCACAACCGCACGAGCATCCGCATCGTCAGCGTGGATTCGCTGAACAATACGCTGATGCCGCCGATCTATCAGGAGCTTCTGCGTACGGATCCGGAGCTGGAGCTTTCGGTTCTCACCGGGCAGTCTCCCGATATCTATTCGATGGTGGAACGCAAGCAGTACGATGTAGGCATCGTGACCGTGGAACTTCATTCTCCCAGCCTGATCGTAACGCCGCTGCTGACGGAACCGTTCGAGCTGCTGCTCTACTCGGAAAAGGAGGTGGACACATCCGCGCCGGTCACTCCGGACTCGCTGGATGTGCGCAAGAATCTCTATATTCCGAGCGGATATTCTCTGCGGCAGTGGCATGAGTACTGGTTCCACACTGCCAAAAGCTATCTTTGGGTCGATCCGCAGACTCCGGCAAGAATGCTCTTCTGCGAGGAAGGACTTTGGACGGTCGTACCGCTGAGCGTAGCCGCGCAGCTTTCCAGACAGCCGCATGTGCATCGCCTGCAAATGACCTCGTCCCCATCCCCAAGAAGCACCTATTATATTACCCACAAATATCCGCGGGACAACTGTAAGGCGGTGCTGCCCATGGTCAAGGACCTTTTGCAGCGCTATGCTTCGGCCTACCCCCTGGATGTTTGAAACGGAAAGGACGATTTCTATGATTTCTCAGCGGGCACAAAATATTGTCGCATCTGTTACCGGTGAGCTGTCTGCAAAAGTTACGGAGCTGAAAGCACAGGGCAAGGACGTTATCAAGCTCAATATTGGTGAGCCGGATTTTCGCCCGCCCGAAAATATTGCGGAGGCGGCGATCACCGCCATTGAAGAAGGCTTTTCCAAGTATGTGGCGATCCCTGGCATCATTGAGCTGCGCAAGGCGATCTGCGCCAAACTGGAAAAGGACAACCATCTTGTTTACTCTCCCAATGAGATCTGTGTCAGCACAGGTGCAAAGCAGGCGGTGATGAACGCCTTAATGGCTCTGTGTGACCCGGGCGATGAGGTCATTATCCCCACGCCATGCTGGGTCAGCTACAGCGAGATGGTCAAGCTCACCGGTGCTGCGCCCGTGTTTGTTCCCTGCAAGGCGGAGACGGGCTTTGCCCTCAATGTTGATGACATTGCCGCGGCTGTTACGCCGCACACCAAGGCGATCATCATCTGCACGCCCAACAACCCCACCGGCGCGGTTTACAGCGAGCAGACGCTGCGCGCTCTCGCGGCGCTGGCCGTTGAAAAGGACTTTTACATCATTGCGGACGAAATATACGAAAAGCTGATCTTCGGAGATGCAAAGCACTTTTCCATTGCATCGATCTCCGAAGAGGTGCGCGAGCGCTGCGTGACCATCAACGGCTTTTCCAAGGCCTATGCCATCCCCGGCTGGCGTTTGGGTTATTCTGCCGCCGTCGGTGAAGTTGCCGCCAGCATCAAATCCATCCAGAGTCATGCGACTTCTGCGGCAAACTGCATTGCGCAGCGCGCGGGCGTTGCGGCACTGACCGGACCGCAGGATTCTGTGGAGGCCATGCGCCGCGAATATGAACGCCGCCGCGATTATGCTTTTGGTGCACTGAAAGCGATGCCGGGCGTGGAGCTGGAAATGCCGCACGGCGCGTTCTATCTGTTCCCCAAGGTTGATTCGTACTTTGGTACGCAGTATCAGAATTATCAAATCAACAGCTCAAAGGACCTTGCCAATTACCTGCTGGACGAGGCGGAGATCGCCGTCGTGTTCGGCGAAGCATTTTACATGAACGGCTATCTGCGCATTTCCTACGCAAACTCCATGGAGAATATCCAGGAAGCGCTGGGCAGAATGGCGGAAGCGCTGAAAAAGCTTGGAAGGGAGTGAAGAAAATGTCCTGCGGAAATAGAATCTATACCAAACGGACCTTGGCTGAACCGGAGCTGATCGAGAGCTTCCGTGAGCTGCCTGCCGCAAATGTGGCTGACTGCATGGGCCGCTCCTGCGCCATGAACCCGCGCATCCATCTCATCAGCTCGCCTAAGCGGCCGCTGGTCGGTTCTGCACTGACGGTCAAATGCCGGGCAGGCGATAACCTGATGATCCACGCCGCGATGGAAATGGCGGGGGAGGGCGACGTGCTTGTCGTTTCCAATGAAGGAGATGACAAACGCGCGTTGATCGGAGAAGTCATGATGACCTATCTGCGTTATGAGAAGAAGATCGCCGGCATCGTGCTTGACGGACCAATCCGCGATATAGAAGAGCTCTCACAGTGGGACTTTCCCATTTATGCGACGGGCAGCACGCCTGGCGGACCCTATAAAGAAGGCCCGGGCGAGATCAACGTTCCCATCGCCTGCGGAGAGATCAGCGTGTATCCCGGCGATATCATTCTTGCCGACCACGACGGTGTGATCGCCATTCCCATCAAGGATGCGCCGACGGTGCTGGAGGCAGCTCGCGTCTATCACGAAAAGGATGAAGCTAAGGTAGCGGCGACCAAAGCCGGAAAGGCTGACCGCGGCTGGGTAAAGAAGTTGCTGGAGAAAAAAGAAGTCGAAGTGATCGACGACCTTTGCGTTTCCGGATGATCAGCGGCAAAGCAAAACGACCATATAAGGCGGTACCTTGATAGACATGCTGTTTGACACCAAAGATTCCCCCTCGAAGACTCTGTACAGCGGAGTTTTCGAGGGGGAATCTTTAGCTGATGGCAAAGACACCTCTGCCGTTGGAGCAGCTTGTTTTCATTTGAGGCCGCGTGATGTCGTTTTTGGCTCTGAAAGAGAAGTATACTGGCGATGTGTAGAGAGCCATGTCTGGAAGGCGAGCGTTTATTCCCACACCAGCTCCCGTGAAAGCAGATGCCCTGACTGTTATGTCGAAACCAAGGACTGGCTGGCTGATTCTCCGCTTGTGCAGATTTGGCACCCAACTAAAAATCTGCCGCGCGTACCGGAGGACGTAACAGTTCGGTCCAACAAAATATTCTGGTGGCAGCACGGGGAGTTTGTATGGCAGGTAAGCGCGAAAGACCGCCAGAAAAAAGATGGGCCGGTATTGCCAATTATCATAAACACCTGCGGCTATCTGTGACGCATCCAGAGCTGGTAGCGCTGTGAGAAGAAACAATGAATGGGAGGCATCTGTCAGCAACCGAAGCAGAAGAGGACATAATTGTCCGTACTGTGCAGATCGTTCTAAAAGACTGAGGAGCATCGCGGCGCAGCGCCCTGATCTGCTGAAGGAATGGGATTATGAGAAGAACGCGAAGCCGCCGCAAGAGGTTACTGCGCGCTCGAATAAAAAGTGTGGTGGAAGTGCAGTACATGCGGTCACGAGTGGCAGATTTCTCCTGACGGCAGGTGTGGCGTAAGCGGTTGCCTCTCCTGCGCAAAAAAGCAACGCCGAATCGCACCCGATGACGCGCACAAGATGTAAATCATTTCGCCCGGCCTGCGGGACTTTTGCCGCACGCAGCGTGTGCTGCCGCGCTTTTCTCATTGACAATTCGACGGGAAATGCTATAATCTGCTATGTCTGAAAAAATGTAAAATTGTATCGCAGAGGTGCCGCCGCGAGGCGGAGAATAGAGAATCCGGTGCGAATCCGGAACGATGCAGTCACTGTGTACGGGAACGGCCTGCGTAGCCACTGGGAAACTGGGAAGGGCAGCGCCGCGATGAACGAAGTCAGGAGACCTGCCTCTGTGAGGAATCTCAAGCCCGCTGCACACAGGCTGATATTTCTGCGAGTTTACCCGCGGCGCGATTTTTTCGCGGCGCGGTGTTGCTGGTTGGAATCATGAGAGCGGCTGTGGGTCACCATGGCCGCTTTTATATTTCTTTCAGAACGATTTTTGAAGAAGAAGGTAAAGAGAAACATGAAAAAAGCACTTGCAATCCTGCTCACAGCCGTAATGCTGCTGGGCGTGCTGACCGCCTGCGGCAGCAAGAAGGACGATGCTGCCGACGACACGCAGAACACGGAGGACACCGACAGGGCCGCGGCCGACAATGTCGCCGCGCTCATCGACGCGATCTACGTTCAGGAGCGCACCGATGAGACCGACGCGCAGTGCGAGGCCGCCAAGGCTGCCTGGGACGCGCTGACCGACGAGCAGAAGGCCATGGTCGAGGGTGAGGAAGCGAGCCCTGAGTACTTCGGCCTTGACACGGGCGATGCGTCCAAGGACGATCCCCGCAACCAGGACGAGATCGGCGAGAACGAGCTTCTGGTCGTCTCATTCGGCACGTCCTACAACGACAGCCGCGTCAACGATATCAAGAGCATCGAGGACGCCCTGCAGGAGGCCTATCCCGACTGGTCCGTCCGCCGCGCCTTCACGGCTCAGATCATCATCAACCACATTCAGGCCCGCGATGGCGAGAAGATCGACAACATGACCCAGGCGCTCGACCGCGCCGTGGCCAACGGCGTCAAGAACCTCGTCGTGCAGCCGACGCACCTGATGCACGGCGCGGAGTATGACGAAATGTGCGCCGCCATCGACGAGTATCGCGATCAGTTCGAGTCCGTCTCCATCGCGGAGCCCCTGCTCGGCGAGGTCGGCAGCGATGCGACCGTCATCAACGCCGACAAGGAAGTTGTCGCCAAGGCCATCACCGCCGCCGCGGTCGAGGCAAGCGGCTTTGACTCTCTCGAGGCTGCCAAGGAAGCCGGCACCGCGTTCGTCTTCATGGGCCACGGCACCGCACACGTCGCCAAGGTCAGCTACAGCCAGATGAGCGCTCAGATGCAGAACCTTGGCTATGAGAACGTCTTCATCGGCACGGTCGAGGGCGAGCCGGAGGAGACCTCCTGCGAGTCCGTCATCGAGGCCGTCAAGGCCGCGGGCTACACCAACGTCATCCTGCGCCCGCTGATGGTCGTTGCGGGTGATCACGCCAACAACGACATGGCCGGCAGCGACGACGATTCCTGGAAGACTATGTTCGAGGCTGCCGACTTCACCGTCGACTGCCAGATCGCGGGCCTCGGCGAGATTGCCGATGTGCAGGCGCTCTACATCGCCCACACCCAGGCCGCCATTGACGCCCTGAACGCATAAAAAGGATCAAAAAAGGGCTCCGAAGCGATTGTGCACCGCTTCGGGGCCTTTTCCGGATGGAGGTAATTCCCAATGAAAAGAACACTGACTCTGATGCTGACCACGCTGCTGCTCTGCACGCTGCTTTTCGGCTGCGGGCAGAAGAGCGGGAACGGCGATCCGCAGGACACCAACACCGAGCCTGCGCTCGCCGACGGCGTTTACACCGCAGACTTCAGCACCGACAGCAGCATGTTCCACGTGAACGAGGCATGCGAGGGCAAGGGTACGCTGACAGTCGAAAACGGCCAGATGACGATCCACATCAGCCTGCCGTCCAAGAGCATTCTGAACCTCTTCTGCGGCACGGCGGAGGACGCGCAGAAGGACGGCGCGTCGCTTTTGCAGCCCACGACCGACACCGTCACCTATTCCGACGGCCTGAGCGAGGAGGTCAATGGCTTTGATATCCCCGTGCCCGCGCTGGACGAGGAGTTCGATGTCGCCATCATCGGCACGAAGGGCAAGTGGTACGACCATAAAGTCTCCGTGACGAACCCCGTTTTGAAGGAAGATGACGCCGCCGCGCCCGCCGAGACGCTGGCCGACGGCACCTACACGATCGCCGTGACGCTCGAGGGCGGCAGCGGCAAGGCGAACATCCAGTCGCCCTGTACGCTGACGGTCGCGGACGGCAAAATGACCGCCACCATCGTCTGGAGCAGCAGCCACTATGACTATATGCTCGTGGACGGCGAGCGCTGCGACGTACTCTCGACCGAAAACGGCTCGACGTTTGAGATCCCCGTCGCCGCGCTGGATACGCCGCTTGCCGTGGTCGGCGATACCACCGCCATGAGCACGCCGCACGAGATCGACTACACGCTGACGTTCGACGCCTCAAGCGCCGAGGTGAACGGATGAGACGCCTGCCGCGCGCGCTTTTGACGCTGCTGGCCGTGCTGACGCTCTGCGCCTGCGGGGACAAAGCGCAGGACGGCGCGAACGGCGAAGACGCGGCGGTTTCGTGGGATGAGCTGTCGTTTGACGAGACCATGCCGCTTGACTACGCCACGCAGTTTTCGGTTTCCTTCGCGGGGGACGACTACAAGCGCATCACCATCGGGCAGGATCAGGAATTCCTGCTCGTGGCGGAGGGCGCGGCTGTGCCCGGCGGCGTGCCGGAGGGCGTGACGGTTTTGCAGCAGCCGCTCGATGAAATTTATCTGGTCGCCAGCGCGGCGATGGACAGCTTTTCCCAGCTGGACGCGGTCGACAGCATCCGCTTCAGCGGACGCAAGGAGTCGGACTGGTATATCGAGCAGGCGAAGGAGGCCATGAGCGCGGGTGACATGCTTTACGCGGGCAAATACTCCGAGCCCGATTACGAGCTTATCTTGTCGCAGGGCTGCAATCTGGTGCTTGAAAACACGATGATCTACCACTCGCCCGAGGTCATCGAGCAGTTTGAAACGCTGGGCATCCCCGTGCTCGTGGAAATGTCCAGCTACGAGAGCGAGCCGTTTGGCCGCATGGAGTGGGTCAAGCTCTACGGTGCGCTCATCGGCAAGGAGAACGAGGCCGCGGCGCTGTTTGAGGAGAAAATGAACAGCGTTTCGGGCATTCTGGGCGCTGCGCCCACGGGAAAGACCGTCACATTCTTCTATGTGACGAGCAACGGCGCGGTCAATGTGCGAAAGTCGACGGACTATGTCGCTAAATCCATCGCCATGGCGGGCGGGGAATACGTCTCCTTTGACAACACGGAAGAGGAGAACGCCCAGTCCACCGTCACCATCCAGATGGAGGCATTTTACAGCGGCGCGCACGACGCGGATGTGCTCATCTACAACAGCATCATCGACGGCGGGCTTACGACGATCGACGAGCTTTTAGCACTCGAACCGCTGCTTGGCGACTTTAAGGCCGTGCAGAACGGGAACGTCTGGTGCCTGACGAAGGACTTTTATCAGGAATCGCTCGAATTGAGCGACCTCGTCGTGGATCTCCACACCGTTTTGAGCGGGGCGGATACGCCGCTCCGGTTTTTGACAAAGCTGCAATAATTTTTGACTGGAAAGTTGAAACAGACAGGAGGGACGAGCATGGAGCAGAAGCGGAAAACACGGACGTGGTGCGGCTTTTTGCTGCTGCTCGTCCTTTTGGCTGTTTTTTTGATCTGGAATTTATTCGCGGGCAGCGTGCAGCTCTCCGCGTCTCAGATAGGACAAATTCTGCTCGGCGGCAGGGATGACCTGACGCAGCAGCGGATCATTATGCAAATCAGATTGCCGCGCATGGCGTCGGCGCTCATTTTAGGCGGTGCGCTGTCCGTGTCGGGGTATCTTCTGCAAACATTTTTCCACAATCCCATCGCGGGGCCGTTCGTGCTGGGCATCTCGTCGGGCGCGAAGCTCGCGGTTTCGATCGCGATGATCGTTTTCCTCAGCCGCGGCGTCAGATCGTCGTCGGCACTGCTGATCGGCGCGGCGTTCATCGGCGCGATGCTCTCGATGGGCCTCATCCTGCTCATCTCGCAGCGGGTCAATCAGATGAGCCTTCTCGTCGTCTGCGGCGTGATGATCGGCTACATCTGCTCGGCGCTGACGGATTTTTTAGTCACGTTCGCGGATGATTCAAACATTGTGAACCTGCACAACTGGTCGAACGGCTCGTTTTCCGGCATGAAGTGGGAAAACGTGACGACGATGGCCTGGGTGTGCGGGATCGCGCTGATTTTGACATTTTTCCTCTCCAAGCCGATCCGCGCCTATCAGCTCGGCGAGGTCTACGCGCGCAACATGGGCGTGCCGATTAAAGCGTTCCGCGCGGCGCTCATCCTGCTCTCCAGCATTTTATCTGCCTGCGTGACAGCCTTCGCGGGCCCCATTTCGTTTGTCGGTATCGCGCTGCCGCATCTGATGAAGGCACTCTTCAAAACGGCGGAGCCGCTTTTGCTGATCCCGGCGAGCTTCCTCGGCGGGGGCGTCTTCTGCCTTGCGTGTGATCTCATCGCGCGCACGGCCTTTGCGCCCACGGAGGTCAGCATCAGTTCGGTCACGGCGGTGTTCGGCGCGCCGGTCGTCATCTATATGATGGTGCGCAGAAAGGCGGGGCGGGAATGAGCGGCTATTTGGAGACAAAGAATTTATCCGTCGGCTACCACGGCAAGCCCCTCATCAAGGATGTGTCCCTCTGCGTGCAGAGGGGAAAGATCGTTACGCTGATCGGGCCGAACGGCTCGGGCAAGTCGACGATCCTGAAAACCGTCATCGGTCAGCTGCCGGAGCTTTCCGGCACAGTGTATCTGGATGGCGAGACGATGCGCTCGCGCAGCCGCAACGACATCGCGCGGCGCATGGCGATCTTGATGACCGCGCGCGTCGAACCGGAGCTCATGACCTGCCGCGATGTGGTGAGCTCGGGCCGCTATCCCTACACGGGAAGGCTCGGCGTCCTGCGGGACGAGGACAAGAAGATCGTCGAGCAGTCACTTTCTCAGGTGGACGCGCTCGCGTTCGCCGACGCGCCGTTTTCCGCCGTCAGCGACGGCCAGCGGCAGCGCATTCTGCTCGCGAGGGCCCTGTGCCAGCAGCCGCAGCTTATCGTGCTCGACGAGCCGACGAGCTTTCTGGATATCCGCTACAAGCTCGAGCTGCTGTCCGTTCTCAAGCGTATGGTGCGGGAGAATGATCTCGCCGTGCTGCTTTCACTGCACGAACTTGACCTTGCGCGGCGCATTTCGGACACGATCGTGTGCGTCGCGGGCGACCGCATCGACCGCATCGGCACACCGGAGGAAATTTTCACGAGCGACTACATCGCGCAGCTCTACCATTTGGAGCGCGGGAAGTACGACGAGTGCTTCAGCACATTGGAATTTGTGCCGTAGCGCATACAAGTAAAAACGCTTTATAGAGATTGCAGAAGGAGGGGAGACCATGCAGAAGGCAGCGCCGAGATTGCTCATTGCCGGGACGAACAGCGGGTGCGGCAAGACGACGGTGACCTGCGCGATCTTGCAGGCTTTGGTCGACACCGGTGTGCCCGTCGCCGCGGCGAAGTGCGGTCCCGATTACATCGACCCCATGTTCCACCGCGCGATCACCGGCGCGGCGGGCTGTAATTTGGATCCCTTCTTTTTTGACGACGACACGCTGCGCTTCCTCCTCGCGCAAAACGGCGCAGGGAAGAACGTGACGGTCATCGAGGGTGTGATGGGCTATTACGACGGCATCGGCCTCGACTCCTTGCGTGCGAGCACCTTTGAGGTCGCGCAGCGGACGGAGAGCCCCGTCGTGCTCGTGCTGAACGCGAAGGGCGCGGGACTGTCGGCGCTGGCCGTGCTTGACGGTTTTCTGCACTTTGCGCCGGAAAACTGCATCCGCGGTGTCATCCTGAACGGCTGCACTGCGATGAGCTATCCGACGCTTGCGCGGGCGATCGAAGAACGCTTCGGCGTGCGTGCCTGCGGCTTTCTGCCGCAGCTGCCGGACTGCTCGCTCGAGAGCCGCCACCTCGGCCTCATCACCGCGGCAGAGCTGGACGATCTGAAAGAGAAGATGCAGCGTCTCGCCGCCAAGGCGCGGGAGACGATCGATTTGAACGCGCTGCTGCAAATCGCGAAGAGCGCGCCGCCGCTTACATTCACGCCGCCGGACATTCCGGCGGCGGGCGAGCATGTGCGCATCGGCGTCGCGCGCGACAGGGCATTTTGCTTTTACTATGAGGACAGTCTGGACCTGCTGTGTCGCCTCGGTGCGGAGATCGTAACGTTCAGCCCGCTGTCGGATGAACGCTTACCGGAAGACCTGCATGGGTTATATCTCGGCGGCGGCTATCCCGAGCTCTACGCGGAGCGGTTGGAGGCAAACGCCGCCATGCGCGCTTCTATCCGCGCGGCGGTGGAAAGGGGACTGCCCTGCGTCGCCGAGTGCGGCGGCTTTATGTACCTGACGCAGTCCATCGCGGGACATGCGATGGCGGGCGTTTTATCGGGCAGCTGCTTCGACACGGGGAAGCTGACGCGCTTTGGCTACGCGACATTGACGGCGCAGCGGGATTCGATGCTGTTTGCCGCGGGCGAGCAGATCCCCGCGCACGAGTTCCACCGCTGGGATGCGGAAAATCCGGGCGAGGACTTCCTCGCGGAAAAGCCGAGCGGAAGAAGCTGGCGCTGCGCGTATGCGGGCGAAACGCTCTACGCGGGCTATCCACATTTCCACTTTTACGCAAACCTGAGCGCCGCGGTGCGCTTTGTTGAAGCCTGCCGAAAGGAGAAACACCGCCATGAGTGAGCCGATGAAGCCGATGGAAATTGAACAGCGCAGCTTCGAGATCATCACGGAGCTGCTGGGAAACCGCGTGCTCGACCCCGAAAACGAGCTTGTCATCAAGCGCGTCATCCACACGACGGCGGACTTTGACTACGCCGACAATCTGACGTTTTCCGATCACGCGGTGCAAAAGGGCATCGCCGCGCTGAAAGGCGGCTGCGACATTGTCACCGACACGCAGATGGCAAAGGCGGGCATCAACAAGATGATCCTCGCGAGCCTCGGCGGCGAGGTGCATTGCTTCATGTCCGACCCCGATGTCGCGCAGGAGGCGAAATCTCGCGGCGTGACGCGGGCGTTCGTCTCGATGGAAAAGGCGGCGGCGCTTGAAAAGCCCTGCATCTTCGCCATCGGCAACGCACCGACGGCGCTGCTGTCGTTAGAGCAGCTGATGGAAGAGGGAAAAGCCGTCCCCGCGCTCATCATCGGTGTGCCGGTGGGCTTTGTAAATGTGGAAGCGAGCAAGGAGCAGATCATCGCCGCGGCGCGCGCACCGTACATCATCGCGCGCGGGCGCAAGGGCGGCAGCAACGTGGCCGCGGCCATCTGCAACGCCCTGCTCTATCAGATCAGGCGGTAAAAAGATGGAAGAATATCTCGTAAAGGACGGTAAGCGCCTGCGCCTCGGCTATACGACCGGCTCGTGCGCGGCGGCTGCGGCCAAGGCTGCGGCGTGGATGCTGCTGACGGGCAGAAAAAAGGACACGATCCGGCTGCAAACGCCCAAGGGCATCGAACTCAACTTAGACGTACTGGAAACGGAACTGTCTCCGGACGGGGCGCACTGTGCGATCCAAAAGGACAGCGGCGACGACCCCGACGTGACGCGCGGTACGCTCATTTTTGCCGCGGTGAGAAAATCGGCCACGCCCGGCGTGACCATCGACGGCGGCGAGGGCGTCGGCCGCGTGACGAAGCCGGGGCTCGACCAGTCCGTGGGCGAGGCGGCCATCAACTCTGTGCCGCGGCAGATGATCGAAGAGAACGTGCGCGAGGTCTGCGCGCTTGTCGGCTACGACGGCGGCCTTGACGTGACGATCTCCGCGCCGGAGGGCGAGGCGCTCGCGAAAAAGACTTTTAACCCGCGCCTCGGCATTGAGGGCGGCATCTCCATTCTGGGCACGACCGGTATCGTCGAGCCGATGAGTGAGCAGGCATTGCTCGATACCATCCGCGTGGAGCTGCGGCAGCGGCGTGAGAGCGGCGCGGACTACGTTCTCCTCGCGCCCGGCAACTACGGCGCGGACTACATCCGCGATTTTATCGGGCTTGACCCGAAGACGGCGGTGCTGACGTCGAATTTCATCGGCGACAGTTTGGAATTCTGCAAGGAATTCGGCTTTCGCGGCGCGCTGCTCATCGGGCACATTGGTAAGTTCGTCAAGCTCGCGGGCGGCATGTGGAACACGCACTCGAAATTCGGTGACTGCCGCATGGAGATCATCGCCTCACACAGCGCGGCGCTGGGTCTGCGCGCAGAGCATGCGGAGGAAATTCTGCACTGCGCCACCTGCGACGACGCACTGCGCATTCTGGACGAAGAGGGGCTGAAGGATGCCTTTCTCGTGCGTCTGGGACAGCGCATCGGCACGATGCTCGGCTATAAGAGCGGCGAACTCCAGAGCGGCGCGATCTTATTTTCGAAAGAATACGGCTTCCTCTGCGAGACGGAACACGCAGAGGAGTTACTCAAAACGATCAGGGAGGGCTGAACGTGGTACATTTTGTGGGCGCCGGCAGCGGCGCGCCGGACCTCATCACGCTGCGTGGGGCGCGGCTTCTCGGTGAGGCGGACGTGGTCATTTACGCGGGCTCGCTCGTGAATCCCGAGCTCTTAACGCTCACGAAACCGGACTGCGAGGTTCACGACAGCGCGAAGCTGACGCTTGAAGAGGTCATCGCCCTCATCGAGCGGGCAGAGCGCGAGGGAAAGACCACCGTGCGATTGCACACGGGCGACCCGAGCATTTACGGCGCGGTGCGCGAGCAGTTCGACGCGCTCACAGAGCGCGGCATCGATTTTGATGTCTGCCCCGGCGTCAGCTCGTTCTGCGGCGCGGCGGCGGCGCTGCGGGCGGAATACACACTGCCGAACGTGAGCCAGACGGTCATCATCACGCGCACGGCGGGCCGCACGCCGGTACCCGAGCGTGAGTCCATCCGCAGCTTGGCCGCGCATCAGGCGACGATGGTGCTGTTCTTGAGCACCTCACTCACAGAAAAGCTGCAAGGCGAGCTCCTTGCGGGCGGCTATGGAGAGACAACGCCCGCGGCCGTCGTTTACAAGGCGACATGGCCGGAGGAGAAGATCTTCCGCTGCACGGTGGGCACGCTGCATAAGACGGTGACGGAAAACGGCATGAAAAAGACGGCGTTGATCGTGGTGGGCGGCTGCCTTGGCGGCGAGTATCTGCGCTCGCTGCTCTACCATCCCGACTTTACGACAGAATACCGCAAGGGGAAGGCATGAAGATCGCAATTTTTGCCTACAGCCACGGCGGCTGCGCGGCAGCGCGGCGCGTTTGCGCGGTGCTGGCGGAGGCGGAAACCGTCTGCTACGCGGTACCGCGATTGGAAGAAGCGGGCTTCCTGCCGCTTGCGAAGGACATCTACCGCGAGCGCTTTTCGTCGATGGATGCGCTCATCTTCATCGGCGCGTGCGGTATCGCCGTGCGTGAGATCGCGCCATATCTTGCAAGCAAAAAGACTGACCCTGCGGTGCTGTGCATCGACGAGAAAATGCAGTTTGTCATTCCGCTGCTCTCCGGTCATATCGGCGGGGCGAACGATCTGGCGCGCCGCCTTGCCGCGGCGCTCGGCGCATCGGCGGTCATCACGACGGCAACGGACGTGAACGGTAAATTTGCCGTCGATGCCTGGGCGGCAAAGAACGGCTGCGCCATCTCGAACATGCCGCTTGCAAAAAAGGTCGCGGCGGAAATTCTGGAGCGCGACGTGCCGCTTGTGAGCGATTTTCCGATCAAGGGTGCATTGCCCGGCGGAATTGTGGAAAAAACGCAGGGCGCGCTGGGAATTGTGATCGGATACTGCACGAAAGAACCGTTTGCCGAAACGCTGCGCCTCACGCCGAGAGTATTGCGTGTCGGCATCGGCTGCCGCAAGGGCATTTCGAAGGAAGCCGTCGAAGCCGCCGTTCAGACGGTGTTTATGGATCATGACTTAGACTTGAATGCCGTCAAGGGTGTCTATTCCATCGACTTAAAGCGGCAGGAGGCGGGACTGCTCGCCGCCTGTGCGGCGCAAGACTGGTCCGCGGCGTTTTATACGGCGGAAGAATTGCGAGCCGTGGCGGGGAAGTTCACGGATTCCCCCTTCGTGCAGGAGATGACGGGCGTCGGCAACGTCTGCGAGCGCGCAGCGATGCGCGGCGCGGAGAAATTATTGGTGAAAAAGACTGCGGTGGACGGCGTGACCGTCGCCGTGGCGGCGGAGCATTGGGAGGTTACCTTTGGGTAAAGTGATCGTGGTGGGCATCGGCCCGGGAAGCTATGAGGATATGACGATCCGCGCCGACCGCGCGCTGCAATCGTGCGACGCCATCGTCGGCTACGGAGTTTATGTTGACCTTGTGAAGGAGCGCTATCCGGACAAGGCGTTTTATGAAACGCCCATGACGCAGGAGGCAAAGCGCTGCGCGCTTGCGCTTGATCTGGCGCGCGCGGGCAAGACCGCAGCGATGGTCTGCTCTGGCGACAGCGGCATTTACGGCATGGCGGCGCTCGTGTACGAGCTGCGCGGCGAGAGCGAAGAGCCTGAGATCGAGGTCGTCCCCGGCCTGACCGCGGCGTGCAGCGCCGCGGCGCTTTTGGGCGCGCCGCTGACGCACGACTTTGCCGTCATCAGCCTGAGCGACCGCCTGACGCCGTGGGAGACCATCGAAAAGCGCCTGACGCACGCGGCAAAGGCCGACCTGACCATCGCCCTTTACAATCCCGCGAGCCGCTCCCGCCCCGAGCATTTGAAGCACGCGTGCGATATTCTGCTGCGCGACCTGCCGGACAGTCGCCTCTGCGGCATCGCGCGCAACATCGGCCGCGCGGGAGAGAGCTGCCGCATGCTGACGCTCGGCGAGCTGCGGGAGGCGGAGGTCGACATGTTCTGCACGGTGATCGTCGGCAACGTATCAACGAAGGAAATTGCGGGGCGGCTCATCACGCCGCGAGGGTACAAAAATGTGTAAGATCTGCATTTTCGCAGGTACGACGGAGGCGCGCCGACTCGTGGAGCTTTTGAGCACCCAGCCGGTCTCCGTCACGGCCTGCGTAGCAACGGAATACGGTGAAACGCTCCTGCCCGAAGGGGGCAACGTGACGGTGCGCTCGGGGCGTATCCCGGTGGACGGGATCATTCAAATGCTCTCCGACACGAAATTTGATTTGGTGATCGACGCGACGCACCCCTACGCGGCATCAATCACCGAGAGCGTTGCGCGCGCCTGCGCGGAGACAGGGACAGAATATCTTCGCCTTCTGCGCGAGGAGTCTGACAAGGTATCTGACTTTACTTGCGTGTTGAATGCGGAAGCAGCAGCGCTGTTCCTGTCGAAGACGGACGGAAATATCCTGCTGACGACCGGCAGCAAGGATCTGAAAACGTATAGCAAGGTAAAAGACTTTACAGATAGAGCCTATGCGCGCGTGCTGCCGCTGGACGCGTCGCTCGCGCTCTGCCGCGAGGCGGGCGTGCAGCCGTCGCACATTTTAGCGATGCAGGGGCCGTTTTCCGAGGAGATGGACGAGGCCATGCTGCGCGCCGTGTCGGCTAAGTGGCTTGTGACGAAGGACGGCGGCGAGGCGGGCGGCTTTGCCGCCAAGGTCGCCGCGGCGCGAAAGGCCGGGGCAAATGTGCTCGTGATCGGACGGCCAAAGCAGCGGGAGGGGAAGTCCTTTTCGCAGGTGTTGGACAGCTTGGAGTGCCGCTTTGGTTTCCGATTCGCGCAGAGTGTGAAGATCGTCGGTATCGGGCCGGGCAGCAGGGATGCGATGACGCAGGAGGCGCGCCGCGCGATCGAAGAGGCGGACTGCCTCATCGGCGCGAGACGCATGCTGGATGCCGCCGCGCGCGGAGGGCAGAAGACTTATGCCGCCATCGCACCACAGGAGATCGCGGACTTCATTCACGCGCACTGCGAATACCGGCAAAGCGCGGTCGTGATGTCGGGCGACACGGGCTTTTTCAGCGGCACGAGGAAGCTGCTGCCGCTGCTTTCTGACTGCGAGGTCAGCGTGCTGCCGGGCCTGAGCTCGCTTTCCTACCTCTGTGCAAAGCTGCAAACGTCCTATGAGGACGTTCATGTCGTCAGCCTGCATGGCCGCGCGCACGACATCACGGCAGACGTGCGCGCGCACGCGCGCGTTTTCGCGCTCGTCGGCGGCGAGAATGGCGTGAACGGCCTGTGCCGAACGCTGGCGGAAAACGGCCTCGGCACCGTGACGGTGAGCGTCGGCGAACAACTGAGCTACGAGGATGAGACCATTACCACCGGCATGGCGGAGGAGCTGCAAAGTAAGGCCTTTGCGCCCTTGAGCGCCGTGCTGATCGAAAACGACCATCCCGATGCCATCATGACGCACGGACTGCCGGACGAGGCGTTTTTGCGCGGCGCGGGCGAGGGCGGCATTGTGCCGATGACCAAGAGCGAGGTGCGCGCCGTCGCGCTCTCGAAGCTCCGCCTGACCGAGCGCGCCGTCTGCTATGATATCGGCGCGGGAACGGGTTCGGTCGCCATCGAGATGGCGCTTCAGGCGAAGCACGGTCATGTCTACGCCGTTGAGCGCAGAGACGACGCGGTCGAGCTGCTGAAAAAGAATCAAGCGGCGTTCCATGTGGAGAACCTGACGGTCGTTTCCGGCACTGCGCCGGAGGCGTGCCGCGATCTGCCTGCACCGACGCACGTCTTTATTGGCGGCAGCGCGGGCAACCTGCGTGATATTCTGTCGATGCTGCTTGCCAAAAATCCGCACGTCCGCATCGTGGCGACGGCCGTCTCGATTGAGAGCATCGCCGAGCTGACGGCGTGCATGAAGGATTTTGCCTTTACCGAGGCGGAGGCCGTCTCCGTCCAGATCGCCCGCGGCAAAAAGGCGGGATCGTACCACCTGATGGCGGGGCAGAACCCCGTGTATGTGTTTACGATGCAGTCGGAGGAGAAGCTATGATTGGGCCAATTTTGCCGCTTCTCATCGGCTTTGGCATCGACTGCGTTCTGGGCGATCCGCACAGCCTGCCGCATCCGGTCGTGCTGATCGGGAAGACGATCAGCGCGCTGGAGTGCGTCCTGCGGAGAATTTTCGCCAAAACGCCGCGCGGTGAGCGCGCGGCGGGCGCAGTGCTGTGGGGGATCGTCTCGTTTCTTGCGGCGGCGGTGCCCGCGCTGCTTCTGTGTTTGTGCGGCAGGGTGAGTCCGTGGCTGCGCCTCGCGGTCGAGAGCGTCATGTGCTGGCAGATCTTGGCGGCAAAGTCGCTGCGGGATGAGAGCATGAAGGTGTATCACGAACTCGAGCACGGCAGCATCGAATCCGCGCGCCGCGCCGTTTCGATGATCGTGGGACGCGACACGGCGGCGCTCGACGATGCGGGCGTGACGCGCGCCGCGGTCGAGACCGTGGCGGAGAACACGTCAGACGGCGTGGTCGCACCGCTGCTGTACCTTGCCATCGGCGGCGCGCCGCTGGGCTTTTTCTACAAGGCTGTGAATACGATGGACTCGATGCTCGGCTACGTCGAGCCGCCGTATAAGGACATCGGCCTTGTGCCTGCGAAGGCGGATGATATTGCGAACTATCTGCCTGCGCGCATCTCTGCATTGCTGATGCTCGCGGCGGGCGGACTTCTGCGCATGGACGTGAAAAACGGCTGGAAGATATTCCGCCGCGACCGCTACAAGCACGCGAGCCCGAACTCCGCGCAGACGGAGTCGGTCTGCGCGGGCCTTTTGGATGTGCGCCTCGCGGGCGACGCGTGGTATCACGGCGTGCTGCACAAAAAGGAGTACATCGGCGACGCACTGCGGCAGATCGAGCATGAGGACATCCCGCGTGCCTGCCGGCTGATGTATGGCACGACGCTGCTGGCGCTGCTGCTTGGCTGCGCGGTCCGGCTGCTGATTTTTTCGCTGTGAGGGAAGAGAATGCTTTATCAAACGGAAAACCGCCACGGCGGAGATATCTACGGCGGCATTGCGCTCGACTTTTCGGCGAATGTGAGCCCGCTCGGCACGCCGAGAAGCGTGACCGACGCGATCGAACGCGCGCTGCCCGAGCTCTACCGCTACCCAGACCCCTACTGCCGGACACTCGTACAGACGATCTCGGAATATGAGGGGGTGCCGAAGAACTTTGTCCTCTGCGGCAATGGCGCGTCCGAGCTCATCTACGCCTACTGCGGGGCCGTGCGGCCCAAGCGCGCGATGGAGCTCGCACCGACGTTTTCGGAGTATTCGCTCGCCTTGCGGCGGACAGGCTGCGAGATCGTGCGCTTTGCCCTCAAGCAAGAGAAAAACTTTGACTTGCGGGAGAGCTTTTTGCCGATCCTTGCGCGCGAAAAGATCGACGCGCTGTTCCTCTGCAACCCGAACAACCCGACGGGAAGGCTCATTGCGGACGATTTGCTGGAAGAAATTCTGCGCATCTGCCGCGAGAAAAATATCGCACTTTTTGTCGACGAGTGCTTTTTGAGCCTGTCGGACGGCGGCGTTGATCTGACGCCGTCCCTATCTGACTTCCCGCAGCTTTTTATCCTCAAGGCCTTTACGAAGAGCTTTGGCATGGCGGGGCTGCGGCTGGGATATGGCCTGAGCGCGGACGAGGCATTGCTGCGGAAGATGTCGGCGGCGGTGCCGCCGTGGAATGTCTCAACGCTTGCACAGGCGGCGGGCGTCGCTGCGCTGGGCGATGCGGAGTTTCTGGAGAAAAACCGAACCATCATCCGCGCGGAGCGCCCGTGGCTCGAGGAAAAACTGAGGAAATTCGGCTTTTGGGTGTGCCCATCGCAGGTGAATTACATCTTATTCCGTGGCGATGTGGGCTTGACGGAACAGCTGCGAGCGCGCGGCGTCGCGATCCGCGACTGCGCAAATTTCGAGGGCCTGACATCCGGCTGGTATCGCGTCGCGGTCCGGCAGTACGAGGAAAACGAACAGCTTATCGCGGCAATCAGAAGCGTGGGAAAGGAGTGAGCGCATGGCAAAAACTATCATGATCCAGGGGACGATGTCCAACGCGGGCAAGAGTCTGCTGGCCGCGGGGCTCTGCCGCGTTTTGAAGCAGGACGGCTATCGCGTTGCCCCGTTCAAGAGCCAGAATATGGCGCTCAACTCGTTCATCACGAAAGACGGCGGCGAGATGGGGCGCGCGCAGGTAGTGCAGGCTGAGGCCGCGGGCATCGAGCCGGATGTGCGCATGAATCCGATTTTACTGAAGCCGACGACGGACGTCGGCAGTCAGGTCATCGTGAACGGACGCGTACAGGGCAATCTGCCCGCGATGGAATACTATCGCAGAAAGCGCGACTTTATCCCCGCGGTGATGGAGGCCTATGAGAGCTTGGCACGCGAGTACGACATCATCGTCATCGAGGGCGCGGGCAGCCCCGCGGAAATCAATTTGCAGGAAAACGACATCGTCAACATGGGTCTTGCCCGCATGGTGGATGCGCCGGTGCTGCTGGTGGGCGACATCGACCGCGGCGGCGTGTTCGCCCAGCTCTACGGCACGGTCGCGCTGCAAAGTGAAGAGGACAGAAGGCGCATTAAGGGCGTTGTTGTCAATAAATTCCGCGGTGACCGCGCCATTCTGGAACCGGGGCTCAAAACGCTTGAGGAGCTCTGCGGCGTACCCGTGGCGGGCGTTGTGCCATACCTCCATGTCGACATCGACGACGAGGATAGCTTGAGCGAACGCTTCGGTCGGGATAAGGAGCCGCGGCTCATCGACATTGCGGTCATCCGCCTGCCGCGCATTTCGAACTTTACGGATTTTTCGCCGTTTGAGCGCTACGAGAATGTCTCGCTCCGCTATGTGGAGCGGGCGCGGGACCTGCGCGCGCCGGATATGATCGTGATTCCCGGTACGAAGAGTACGATCGCCGACCTCCAATGGCTCCGCCAGAGCGGGCTGGAGGCGTCGATCCAAAAGGCCGCGAGCGGCGGCACGCTGGTTTTCGGCGTCTGCGGCGGCTATCAGATGCTCGGACGGCACATTTCCGACCCCGAACAGGTCGAGGCCGCGGGCGTGACGGAGATCGACGGGATGGGCCTTCTGCCGCTCGAAACAGTATTTCAGGGCGAAAAGGTGCAGACGCAGACAAACGGCGTCTTCTCCGGCGTCGCGGGACTGCTCTCTGAGCTGAACGGCAAGCGCTACGCGGGCTACGAGATCCACATGGGGCGCAGCGAAGAAGCGCGCAGCGCGCTCATCAGCGTGGGCAATGTCTACGGCAGCTATGTCCACGGTGTTTTCGATGAACAAGAGGTCACCGACACGATCTTAAAGGCGCTGTGCACGAAAAAGGGCGTTTCCTTTGAATCGCTCGGCACCTTTGACGCGAGGGCCTACAAGGAGCGGCAGTATGATCTGCTGGCAGACGCGGTGCGCGCGGGGCTCGATATGCCGCTCATTTACCGCATTTTGAATCGGGAGGTGTGAGCATGCAGGGGATGATTCACCTGTACTGCGGCGATGGCAAAGGCAAGACGACCGCGGCGGTCGGACTGAGCGTCCGCGCGGCGGGCGCTGGAAAGCGCGTGCTGTTTGCGCAGTTTTTGAAGGACGGCAGCTCGTCGGAACTGAACGTCCTGCGCGCGCTGCAAAATGTCGAGGTTGCATGCTGCGAGCAGAACTTTGGCTTCTTCAAGGCGATGGACGGGCAGACGAAAGCGGCGGCGCGGCTGGCCTATTCCGCGCTGCTGGAAGACGTGATGCGAAAAAGCGCGGACGGCGTTGATCTGTTCGTGCTCGACGAGGCGGTCGCCGCCTGCAACTACGGCTTGATCGAAGAGGCAACGCTGATCGACTTTCTGCGCCGCAGGCCGGAAACGCTCGAAGTGGTGCTGACGGGGCGAAACCCGTCGCAGCATTTGCTGGACGCCGCCGACTATGTGACGGAGATGCGCAAGCGCAAGCACCCGTTTGACCGAGGAATCGCGGCGCGGCGCGGCGTCGAATTTTAAGGAGGGAAGAGCCATGCAGAAAGAATTGGATGCGCTCGTGCGCGCGGTCGCGCCGCTTGATCGCGGCGCGATGACAGCGGCGGAAGAGTATCAGGCGCGGCTTGCCAAGCCGCCGGGCAGCCTCGGGCGGCTCGAAGAGCTCTCCATCCAGCTCGCGGGGATCACGGGGCAGGTGCACAATGAACTCACCCAAAAGCAGCTGCTCGTCTTCGCTGCGGACAACGGCGTGGTGGCCGAGGGCGTTTCCAGCGCGCCGCAGTCCGTGACGAAGCAGCAGACCATCAACCTGATGCGGGGCAAGACGGGAGCTGCGGTGCTGGCAAAGCACTTTGGCTGCGGCTTGACCGTGTGCGATGTCGGCGTGAATGCCGATATTTACGAGAGCGCCGTTTTGAACCGCAAGATCGCCTACGGCACGCAAAATATCTGCACCGGCCCCGCGATGACGCGGGAGCAAACCTTACAGGCCATCCTGACCGGCGCAGAGATCGCGAGGACAGTCGACGCGGACGTGATCGGTGTCGGCGAGATGAGCATCGGCAACACGACGACCTCTTCGGCGGTGCTGGCCGTGCTGCTGGGAGCGGACATCGAGGCCGTGACGGGGCGCGGCGGCGGCATCACGGAGGAGAGCTTTCGCAAAAAGAAAGCGGTCATCCGCACCGCCATTGAAGTAAACCGGCCGAACAGGGACGATGTTGTCGATGTGCTCTCCAAGGTCGGCGGCTTTGACCTCGCGGCGATGTGCGGCGCATTTTTGGGCGCGGCGGCGGCACGCCGGCCGGCGGTCATCGACGGCCTCATTTCTGCCGCGGCGGCGCTGTGCGCCGTCAGGCTATGCCCGAATGTGCGCGGCTACCTGGTGCCGAGCCACGCCTCGTTTGAGATCGGCTACCGCCTCGCGATGGAGGCGATGGACCTGCGCCCGCTGTTTGACCTCGGCATGCGATTGGGCGAGGGGAGCGGCTGTCCGCTCGCCTTTCAGGTGCTCGACGCTGCGTGCGCTGTCATCAACGACATGGCGACCTTTGACGAGGCGGGCATCAACGACGACTATCTGGACGAAATTCGCCGGGGCGACCAGTTCACGCCCTGAGAGAAGGGAACACGCATGGGAACGCTGATCATGATCTCCGGTGCAAACGGCAGCGGCAAGAGCCGTTATGCCGAGTGCATCGTCGCGCGCACGACAGGCGAGCACTATTACATCGCCACGATGCGCCCCTGCTCGGAGGAAAATTTGCAGCGCATCGAAAAGCACCGCGAGCAGCGAAAGGACCTGCAATTTACGACGCTCGAATGCCCATATCAGGTCGGCGCGGCGGCGGTCGAAAGGGACGGCGTCGTGCTGCTTGAGGATGTGTCAAATCTGCTGGCAAACGCGATGTTCGAGCGTGGCGGGGATGAAGCAAGCGTGTACGCGGACATCGAAGCGCTGTGCTCGCGCTGCCGTCTGCTCGTCGCCGTGACGATCACAGGCCTGTGCGCCGACGGCTACGACGGCGAGACGGCGGCTTACATCCGCGCGCTGAACGGCCTGAATCAAAGACTGTACGACCGCGCCGCGGCGGCGGTCGCAATGAAAGACGGCGCGCCGTTTGCCGAAAAGGGAGACCTTGATGAGATTATTTGAATCGCTTTTGATCGCGCTGTCGACGTACAGCGCGGTGCCCGTTCCACAGTTTGAGTGGAACGAAAAAAATATGCGCTACGCGATCTGCTTTTTCCCCGCGGTGGGCGTCCTCTGCGGCGCGGCGCTCTGGCTGTGGACCGTACTTGCGCAGGCGACCGGTGTGAGCGGCGTGCTGTTTGCGGCAATCGCGGCGTGCCTGCCGATTTTAGTGACAGGCGGCATCCACATGGACGGTTATCTCGACACGGTGGACGCACTTTCGTCGCACCAGACGCGCGAGAAAAAGCTCGCGATCATGAAGGATGCCAACTGCGGCGCGTTCGCGGTCATTTACGGCGGCGTGTACCTGCTCGCCTACGCGGGCTTTGCCTACGAGGTGTTCGCCGCGGGGCATATCCTGTTGCTTTGCCCGCTGTTCGTGCTCTCCCGCGCGCTGTCGGGTCTGTGCGCGGTGAATCTGCCGAATGCGCGGAAGTCCGGCATGCTCTGCGCTTTCACGAGCGGCGTCCAGCGCCGTACGGCGACAGCCGCGCTTGCGCTTGCCGGCCTTACCGCAGTTGCGACGATGGTTTGGATGTCTCCCGCAGTCGGCGGAATGGCGGCGGCGTTTGCGGTGCTTTCCGCGCTCAAGTATCGCAGATTTGCACTGGCGCAGTTTGGCGGCGTGACGGGGGATACGTCGGGCTTCTTTTTGCAGCTCTGCGAGCTCTGCGGCCTGATCGGCATTTGGATCGGAGGGCTGCTGTGATCGACATTTTCTTCATCCGCCACGGCGCGACAGAGGGCAACCTCCGCCGCCGCTACATCGGCCGCACGGACGAGCCGCTGTGCGAGGCGGGCATCGCACAGGTCAAAGCGCTGCAAAAGCGGGGACTTTCAGTCGATCGGCTTTTTGTCAGCCCGCTGCTGCGCACGCGGCAGACGGCGGACATTCTTTTTCCGAAGATGCCCTATACCGTCGTGGACGGCTTGATTGAGACGGACTTTGGCCGCTTTGAGGGGAAGTCCGCCGACGAGCTCTTGGGCGACCCCGCCTATCAGGCGTGGGTCGACGCGATGTGCCTGACGCCCATCCCCGGGGGCGAGAGCGTGGCGGATTTCAAAATACGCTGCTGCGAGGCGTTTGCGGAGACGATCCGAACCGTGCCGGACGGCTCGCGCGTGGGATTCGTCGTCCACGGCGGCGTCATCATGGCGATCATGGAGGCCTATGCATTCCCGAAGAAGGACTTTTACGCCTACCACATCGAAAACGGCGAATGCCTGCAAGGCGTGTATGACGGAGAAACAATTCAGATCAAATAGTGAATACCGCCAGCATTCCGGATATCTTTCCGGAACGCGGACGGTATCTTTATATGGTATCGGTGTGGTTACACCGTCGGCGCGGCGTAGACCACGTCGTACTCGCTCCACTGGATGCGGATGGAGCAGCGTGCGCCGCCCGCGGAAAGGAATGAATTGATCTCACACATCGACCAGAGCTTCGTGACGGGATCCTGCTGGCGGATGCACATGTTGTGCGTCTCCTGCGAGTTTGTGTACATGGTGCCGTCGATCGCAATGCTTGCGGAAATGCTGCTGCCGTTGAGCGTCTGTGTCTCGATCGTGCTGCCGTCGTAGATGGTCGTTCTGCGCAGGTCGACCAAAACGGGCGCGGCAGTGTTCTTCGGCGCGATGCTGATGCGCAGCGCGCTGGCCGACGCGCGTTGATAGGTCAAAATCAGGTCCTTGAGCGGAATATTCAGCGTGCTGTCTGCCGCGGAGAGGTCGACATGGTACTCGGTGAACGGCGCGAATAGAATAGGCGTCGTCAACTCCTGCTCGCTGGTTTGGAAGTGCAGCTTGTAGCTCAGTGGGGTGTCCTACGCGACGGTGATGACCGGCGTTTCGCCGGTGTCGCCTTTCTCGCCTTGGATGCCCTGTTCTCCTCGAGGTCCCTCAGGACCCGTAGAGCCATTGATATATGCACAACCAGAAAATGCCGCAACCATGCGGCTTTTAGCAATTCTAAAATAATTTAACATCCTCTATGATTACACCTAAAACGCCGTAGCAAGGTTGGACAAGCCTTGATATGGCGTTTTTTAGGTAGAAGCAAGCTCACGCCTTAGTTATCAGCGATTATTGAGAATCAAAATCTGCTGTGGACGAAACGTGACGATGCACAAGTTAGTTTGCCCATAGAGATCAATACGAAAGGCAAAAGGTATCTTAGTTGAGTGCCATTTTATATATCAGGGAAGTGATAAAAGACATGAGGCTACCGCTAAATTTGCCCTATTACTACGGACACACTGGTGAACAATACGCTTTTTTCAGTATCCACAAATTGTTAATTACCGACAGTCATTTTGATGGTATTTCTTCTGATGCGAAGCTGTTATATGGGCTTCTGTTGGATCGTATGGAATTATCCTACCGAAACGGCTGGATCGACGAGCAGAATAAAAAAACAAAAGCCCCTTCGTCAAGCAGGCGGAGGGGCTTTTATGGTGTTTTGCAACAAAAAGACATCTTTCCGCCAAATCGTTAAAAAAATGACGGATTGACACAATTTTAACACAGAATTGACCAAATCAATAAAATAATTGGTTCTTTTTGTCAGAAACGCCAGAAATAAGATTGAACCTTGACTTTAGTAGTTTTGATAGATATAATGACCTCAATCTTTATCAGACATAGGACAAATGACAAAGACTAAACGATCGCTGGAGGTAACTGTGTATGAAACATGGGAGACTAATCATAGCTGCGCTGGTAGGGGCCATGCTGATCACAAGCCTGGCCGGCTGTGGCAGTAAAGGAACAAACGATGGGGAGAGCGGCGAATATCAAAAGATCAACCTCTCCATGGCAGTCAACGGAACGGATACGCAGATCGACTCGCTGGTAGCGCGTCACTTTGCCGACCTTGTGTCTGAGCGCTCGGGCGGGAACATCGTGATCGACGTGTTCTCAAACGATACACTGGCGGGTGGCAACAGCACCAAGGGTGTTGAGTACATCGCCGTGGGCGGCTCGGATCTGGGTGCTTACGCAACGTGCGTGCTCGCAAATCTGGAGCCGAAGCTCTCGGTCGCGCCGCTGCCGTGGTCGTTTACGTCCTATCAGCAGGCGCGCGAGGTCATCGATACCACCGGCGGCGAGTATTACGCTGAGATGCTGGCGAACAAGGGCATCACGTACCTTGGCTCGTTCCACAACGGCTTCCGTCAGCTGACGAACAGCAAGCACGCCGTCACCACGCCGGAGGACCTGAAGGGCCTTAAAATTCGTGTCCCCGGCTCCGCGGTGTACATGGGTGTTTTCAAGGCGCTGGGCGCCAGCCCGACGGCCATGAGCTGGAGCGAGGTCTTCACTGCCATCCAGCAGGGCACCATCGACGGGCAGGAGAACGGCTGCTCGGTGACGAAGTCTGCCAAGATGGACGAAATTCAGGATTACATGACCATCTGGAACTACAGCTACGAAAACGACCTCTTCGTCGCCAACACAAAGGTCTGGGAGAACCTGGAGGACAACACGAAAGAGCTTCTCCAGCAGTGCGCCACGGAGTCCTGCGAGTGGGGCCGTGACCGCCTTGAGGCGGAAGAGGATGAGCTCATCAAGGGCTTCCAGGAAGAAGGTATGCAGGTCGATATCCTGACCGAGGATCAGCTCCAGGCCTTCAAGGAAGCGGTTGCCGGTGTGACGGCTGAGCTGAAGCAGAGCTACGGCGAGGAAGCCTGCGCGGCCTTCGGCATCAATTAAGGAGGGGAAGACATGTTAAGCAAGATCGAAAAATTGGTAGCCTGTGTTTGCGTCTCCATCATGGCAGTGCTGGTCTTCGTCAATGTGATCGCCCGCTATGTATTCGGCAATTCGCTGGCAGTTTCCGATGAGATGTCCACGTATCTGTTCGTTCTGATGAGCTTCATGGGTACGGCCGTCGCCGCACGCCGCAAGGCGCATCTGGGCCTGTCTATCGTCACCGACCATGTCAGCCCCCGCGCACGCCTGATCATCAGCATGGTCATGTATGCCATTTCCGCGCTGTTCTGCCTTCTGATCGTCATTTTCGGCATCCAGATGGTCATCAGCCAGTATCAGATGGGTCAGGAGACCGCCACGATGCAGTGGCCTGAGTGGATTTACGGCTCGTTTGTCCCCGTCGGCGCAGCGTTCGCCATGATGGCTTTTTTGCAGACCATGGTGCAGATGTATAAGGAATTCAAGGCAGAGGAGGACAAATAAATGGTAGGTATCGTTTTACTGGGTGTTTTTGTATTGCTGCTGGCGCTCGGCGCACCTATCGCGGTCTGCCTCGGTATGTCCAGCGTGAGCGCGATCCTTGTGCAGGGTGCAGGCAAGCCGCTCGAGGCCATCATGAGCGTTCTGCCCCGTCTGTGCTCTTCGGCGAGCAGTAAGTTTGTCCTGCTGGCCATCCCGTTTTTCATCCTGTCCGGCAACGTGATGGAGAAGGCCGGTATCTCCGGCCGCCTCATCAATCTGGCGGAAAAGTGCCTCGGTCACATCCGCGGCGGCATGGCGATGGTCTGCGTGGTCGTCTCCTGCTTCTTCGCTGCTATTTCCGGTTCGGGTCCGGCAACGGTCGCGGCTCTGGGCCTCATCATGATCCCGGCGCTCGTCAAGGCCGGCTATCCCGCTTCGTTTTCCTGCGCGCTGATGGCCGCGGGCGGCGCGATCGGCGTCGTCATCCCGCCGTCCATCACCTTCGTTGTGTATGGCTCCATCGCGGACGCCTCCATCACGGACCTGTTCGTCGCCGGTGTTGTACCCGGCCTTCTGATGGGTCTCGGCCTGATCGTGGCCGCCATGCTCATGGGCCGTAAGATGGACCTTAAGGTCCTGCCCAAGGCCAGCGGCAAGGAGCGCCTGGCTGCGTTCAAGGACGCCTTCTGGGGCCTTCTGATGCCCGTCATCATCCTCGGCGGTATCTACGGCAGCGTGTTCACCCCGACGGAAGCCGCCGCGGTCTCCGTGTTCTACGGTCTGATCGTGGGTGTGTTCATTTACCATGAGATCGACTTCAAGAAGATGAAGGACATCCTCGTCGATTCCTGCTCCACTACCGCCACCGTCATGTTCATCACCATGGGCGCAACGCTGTTCGGCTACGTCCTGACCCGCGCAAGACTTGACCTTGCCATCAAGGACTTCATGCTGAACATCACCGGCGGCAGCACCGTCATTTTCTTCATCATCGTCAACATCGTGCTGCTGATCGCGGGCTGCTTCCTCGATTCCACTTCCGCGCTCTACATCTTCACGCCGCTGTTTGCGCCGGTCGCTCTGCAGCTGGGCATCGATCCCATCCACCTCGGCACCGTAATGATCGTGAACCTGGCCATCGGCCTGTTCACCCCGCCTGTCGGTGTCAACCTGTATGTCGCGTGCGGCATTGGCGATATCAAGATCGAAGAGATCACAAAGGGCATCATCCCATGCCTGCTTGCAGAACTTGTGGTGCTCCTCCTCGTCACATATATTCCCGATCTCTCTTTGATGTTTGTGGGTTGACCTCTCTATGCAAAAAAGCTTCGGACCGCTATGTCCGGAGCTTTTTTGTACAAAACGGCAGAAAAACGGGAGAAAAAATCATAAAAAAGAAAATTTTAAAAAGGACTTGACTTTGTCAGACAAAGCGCTATACTGTAATTGTCATTTGTCCGACATAGTATAAAGAAACCACAGAACCAAACTTATTCATGAGGTGATTTTTGTGAAAGATATTTCCATCAAGGAACTGAAAAACACCGCCACGCAGATGCGCATGAAGGTCATTGACATGATCTACAAGGCGCAGTCCGGTCATCCGGGCGGCTCGCTTTCCGCGGCGGACTTTGTCACTGCCTGCTACTTCAAGTACATGAACATCGACCCGAAGGATCCCCGCTGGCCGGACCGCGACCGCATGGTGCTCTCTAAGGGTCATGTGTGCCCCATCCAGTATGCCTGCCTTGCAAGCGTTGGCTTTTTCCCTGAGTCTGAGCTCGACACCCTGCGCAAGGAGGGCTCGATGCTCCAGGGTCACCCCTCGATGAACCGCTGCCCTGGCATTGATATCTCCACCGGCTCTCTCGGTCAGGGCCTCGCCTGCGCGGTCGGTATGGCCATGGCGGGCAAGATGGACCACAAGGACTACAAGGTCTTCTGCGTCGTCGGCGACGGCGAAGCGCAGGAGGGCGAGATCTGGGAGGCTGCCAACACGGCGCACAAGTACGGCCTCGACAACCTGATCGTCTTTGTCGACTACAACAACCTGCAGCTCGACGGCACCTGCGACGAGATCATGCCCAACGGTGACCTGGGCGAAAAGTTCAAGGCCTTCGGCTGGGAGACGCTCGAGCTCGACGGCCATAGCATGGAAGAGATCGTCGCGTGCATCGACAAGTGCTACGCCTCTAAGAACGGCAAGCCCAAGTGCCTGTATGCCCACACCGTCAAGGGCAAGGGCGTTTCCTTCATGGAAAACCAGTGCGGCTGGCACGGCGTTGCCCCGAATGATGAGCAGTACGCGCAGGCCATGGCTGAGCTCAAGGCCCAGCTGATCGATTAAGCGAGGAGGGAAGAGCAATGAGTGAGAAAAAAATGATCGCCACTCGCGGGGGCTTCGGCAAGGAGATCGTCGCGCTCGGCAAGGAGAATCCCGACATTCTGGTCGTAGATATTGATATCGGCAAGAGCTGCAAGACCGGCGAATTCCGCAAGGAGCTGCCGGACCAGTACATCAACGTCGGCATCGCCGAGCAGAACGGCGCGGGCGTTGCCGCGGGCCTTGCCACCTGCGGCAAGATCCCCTTTGTCGTCACCTATGCCGTGTTCGGTTCCCTCCGTATGTGCGAAATGATCCGCCAGGAGATCTGCTACCCCAACCTGAACGTAAAGATCGCCTGCTCCCACGGCGGCGTGACCCCCGCCAACGACGGCGCTTCCCATCAGGCCATTGAGGATATGGGCGTTCTGCGCACCATCCCCAACATGACCGTCATCATGCCCGCGGACTACAACTCCGCCCGCAAGCTCGTCCGTCAGGCCGCTGAGGTCTACGGCCCCGTGTATCTGCGCTTCACCCGTGACGCTATTCCTCAGATCTACGACGAGGATGTGGAGTTCACCATCGGCAAGGCCCACCAGATCCAGGACGGCAAGGACGTCGTCATCATCGCCAACGGCGATACCGTCCGCCTCGCGATCGAGGCTGCCAAGGTGCTCGAGGGCAAGGGCATTTCCGCCCGCGTGCTCGATATGCACACCATCAAGCCGCTCGATGTGGAGGCTGTGACCGCCGCGATCAACGAGGTCGGCAAGATCATCACGGTCGAGGACCACAACATCCTCAACGGTCTCGGCTCCGCCGTGTGCGAGGTCGCCGCCGAGATGGGCAAGGGCATCGTCAAGAGAGTCGGCATTCAGGACCAGTTCGGCCAGTCTGCGCCCTATGAGCGCCTGCTCGCCATGAACGGCGTGACGGTCGAGAACATCACCGAGATCGCCGAGACGCTCGTCAAGGGCTGAGAAAAACCAGTTAAATAGCATTCATCATAGAATTATCTGATACAGGAGGTTATTTACCATGAAAATCGGATTTGTCGGCTGCGGCGCGATCGGCAGCTGCTATGCAAGCTATCTGTCCCGCGAGCATGAGGTCTGCGTGCTGGATACCTATGCTCCGGTCATCGAGTCCATCAAGAAAAACGGCATTCTCGTCGACGAGTGCGTGCCCGGCACGGGCACCGGCGAGACCGTCGTCTTCCATCCCGCCATGGCGACGACCGACCCCAAGGAGATCGGCGTTGTGGATCTTCTGATCGTGTTCGTCCACTATCAGTATCTTGAAGCGGCTGTGCGCAATGCGCTGCCGATGATCGACAAGCACACCATGATCCTCTGCCTGCAGAACGGTCTGGGCAACTACGATGAGATCGCCAAGGTCGTGCCCGAAGAGCAGATCATCATCGGCAACACTGCGTTTGGCTCCACGCCCGTGGCTCCCGGCCATGTCAAGCACACTGGCACCGGCGTGACGAACATGGGTTCCCTGAAGGCCCCCATGGCCAAGGTCGAGGAAATGGCCGAGGGCCTGCGCGCCGCCGGTCTTGAGGTTCAGGTCCACGAGAACGTGATGAACGCCATCTGGCACAAACTGCTGGCGAACGTCGCCATCAACGGCATGAGCGCCCTGCTCGAGACCAAGAACGGCTTTGTCGACGGCAACCAGTACGCCCACGAGGCGGCCCGCATGCTGGTCGAAGAGGCTATCGTCGTGGCGAACGCCTGCGGCTGCACGCTCGACCATGACGCCGAGTTGGAGCACGCCTATGAGGTCTCTCGCATGACCGACGAGACCATCAGCTCCATGGTGCAGGACGTCACGCATCACCGCGAGACCGAGATCCGTATCATCACCGGCGCTGTCTGCCGCCTCGGCCGTGAGCACGGCATTCCCACGCCCTGCAACGACCTGATGCTCCAGCTCGTGCTGGCCAAGCAGTCCATCTACCTCGGCCGGTAAAAAAAGCCGCGCGGCGCTGTGCCGCGGCAAACGACGCAAAGCGGCTCGCGCAGCCTGCGCCCATATGAATTCCTGCAAAAAACGGCAGCTTGCCGTTGATTCCTTCCTGAATGAGCGGGCGGCGGACTGGTACATCTGCCGCCCGCCGCTTTTATGAAAGACGGTTTTCATTGACGAAACCTCAACTTTGTATTATGTTATACATGGGAATCATATTGTCAGGCATAAAAGGAGAAAATTATGAACGATACGCCCGGATATGTGAAAAATTTGAAAAAAGAGTCTGTGGTGCAGAGTGTCATCAACTGCCTGACAGACGCCATGCGCAATAAAGAGCTCAAGCCCGGCGACCGCATCCCACCCGAGCCGGAGCTGGCCGCGTCGATGGGCGTTGCCCGCAGTTCCGTACGTGAGGCCATTAAGATCCTCTCCTACCTCGGCGTGCTGGAGAGCAAGCGTTCAGAGGGGACCTTTGTTTGCAGCGGCTTCCAGGAGAGCATGATCGATCCGATGATCTACGGCATCATCCTGAATCAGGATTCCTTCGACAATCTGATGGAGCTGCGTGAGATGGTCGAGACCGGCATCATGCGCCTTGCCAGCCAGAAGTATGACGAGGAGGATGGCCATGCGCTCGAGGCGATGCTCGAACAGATGAAAGAGATCATCCACAGCGGTGACAACGAGGTCGACCGCTTCTTCGCCGTGGACAACGAGTTCCACGACCTGATCTCGCAGATGGGCAAAAATCCGCTGGCCGACAAGATCAGCCGCGTCGTGCGCACGCTGACGCACGCCGTCCGCTACGAGACCGTCAGCACGATGATCACGAGCGGCAGAGGCGACGAGCTCGTCGCCGCGCACAGCAAGCTCCTTGAGATCCTCAGGGGACACGAGGGAGAGGACGTGGAGGAGATCGTCCGCGGCACCTACTTCGGCGATATCATCCACGGCGAAGAGAAGTAACTGAAAATGCAAGGCCCGCCGTCGCATCTGCGACGGCGGGCTTTTTTTGACGGAAAATCGATAGTCTCGCTGATGGAATTTGTGCGATTTGCGGAAATTGCCCTTTTCTTTTGTTTGAACCTGCGCTATACTGCCATCAAGAAAATGACGGCGGCTCATCCGGCAATAACGAATCGAGAGGAGGGAAGGCGATGTCCCATGAAAACGGTCCCGTACAGTCCGTTGCCAAGGCGCTGCGGCTGCTCGACCTGCTGATGGAGGCGCACCAGCCGCTCACGCTGGCCGCGCTGAGCGAGCAGACCGGCTGGCTGAAGAGCACGATCCACGGTCTTTTGAGCACGATGCGCGAGAGCGCGGTCGTGGACCGGCAGAGCGACGGGCGCTACTGCCTCGGCGTGCGGCTCTTTGAATACGGCTGTGCTGTGGGCGCGAGCTGGAGCGTTTCAGACCTGGCAAAGCCGCATTTGCAGCATTTGGCAAGCGTGACAGGGCAGTCGGTGTTCCTCTCGATGTTGAATCGGTCAGAGGTCATCACCATCGAACAGGTGCAGTCCCGCGCGGGACTGCACCTCGCAGGGAAAGGCGTTTCTATCCGCGATGGCCGACCACGAGGCGAAGCGCGTCCTGTCGTGCCGCACATTGGAGCCCTATACGCCCAAGACCCTCGTCACGTGGGAGGAGTTCTTCCGTGTGATGTAGGCCGCGCGTGAAAACGGCTGTGCCGTGGAGGATGGCGAGTACCGCTTCGGCCTGTGCTCGGCCTCCGCGCCCGTGCGCGACAGCTCCGGCGCGGTGCGCTACGCCGTCGGCTTTGTCGGCATGTTCGACAGTGTGCGTTCGCCGGATTTCCAGCGCGATATTGACTTGACCTGCGCCGCGGCGGCGCAGGTCTCAACGGCGCTCGGCTATCGGGCGTAAGCAGAGGAATTTTGTGCCGCGGAGGGCGGCAATATCAGAATGGAACAGGGGAGGAGACGCAATGGTAATCAAACGCAAATTCCCGCCCCGCGTGGCGACGGTCTATTGCAGCGGCGGCTGCCGCGCAAAAACGGATGAGGACGGCGGAAAGATCGTCCAGCGCGGCACGCACGACGAACTCATCCAGGAGGACGGCATCTACGCCGACTTCGTCGGCGGCAAGAAGGAGACCGACGGCTGGAAGCTGTAAAAAAAGGAAAAGAGCGCGGAGAGGTTTAATTTCTCCGCGCTCTTTTGGTATGAGGAGTCTTACGGCGGCGCACCGGTGCGAAAATGGAGAGAATGTTTCTGCGAAGCTGTGCGTTCGCTGTCTTGACATTTATCATGCACAGCATTACAATAAAACCCATAAAAAGCCGCCTTTCGCGGCATTTTTACGGATCGGTGGTTAGATATAGCTAACTGATGAAATTGCGACATTTGGTTAGAGGAAACTAACTGCTTTGAGGAACTACCATCGCGTCGGACGGGGGAGAGGACATGCACATTTTGGAACACGGACAAGGTCAGGAAAAGACGCTGCTGTTTCTGCCCTGCACGGCGGAACCCGTCTGGGCGTTTGAAAAGACGGTCGCGCTGCTTGCGCAGTCGTGGCATGTCTTTCAGGTCGTTTACGATGGGCACGAGCCGTCTTATCCCGGTGACTTTACCTCAGTCGAGCAGACGGTCGATGAGATCACGGACTATCTTCGCGCGCAGGGTGTGACTTGCCTCGACGCGGCCTACGGCTGCTCGCTCGGCGGCGCATGTCTGACGCGGCTTCTGGCGCTCGGCGAGCTGCCGGTCAAGCGCGCCATCATCGACGGCGGCATCACGCCGTACCAGCTGCCGTATCTCATACGAAAGCTGCTGCTTGCGCGCGACATGCTGTCGTTCAAGCTCGCCGCGAACAACCGCAAGATCTTAGAGGCGGCTTTTCCGCCGGAACGATTCACGCTGCCGGGGCACGACCCGAAAAAGGAATACGACGCCATCGAGGCTTACTTAAAGACCTACTCGGATCAGACCATCCGCAACATTTTCTGGTCGGGGAACAACTATGTTCTGCCAAAGACGCCCGCAAAGATCGGCACGAAGATCACCTACTGGTACGGCGACGAGGAGAAGAAGGACCGCAGGAGCAATATCCGCTTCATCAAGCACTATTTTCCGCAGGCCCGCATCCACGGTATCCCAAAGATGGCGCACGCGGAGCTTGTGATGATCTACCCCGAGGAGTTCTGCCGCTATTTCGACAAATTCATGTGCAAATAAAGAGGAAAAAACGATGGATCGAAAAGAGAACATCCGCAATGCTTACCGCCTGACGGGCAGCAACAATTTTTACGACGGTATGATCACCTGCTCCACCGTCTCGGGCAAGGCCGTGTGCCGCTTGGTGTGGGATATGGGCAAGGAGGAGTGCGACGAATATCTGAATAAGGCTTTCACTGGTGTGCCGGAGGACTTTGCGGGAAAGCTCCTCGAGGTCCCCGTGGGCACAGGCATTCTGACGATGCCGCTCTATCAAACGCTGCCGCGCGCCGATATCACTTGCCTTGACTATTCACCCGACATGATGGGGCAGGCGAGGGAAAAGGCTGAGCGCATGGCACTCCAAAATGTGCAGTTCCGGCAGGGCGACGTGGGCGCGCTACCGTATGAGGACAGCAGCTTTGATATCGTGCTGTCGCTCAACGGCTTCCACGCCTTTCCCGATAAGGAGGCGGCGTACCGCGAGACGTTCCGCGTGCTGAAGCCGGGCGGCACATTCTGCGGTTGCTTCTATGTAGCGGGCGAGTGCAGAAGGACGGACCGACTCATAAAAAAAGTCTACGAGCCGATGAAATTCTTCACCCCGCCGTATGAAACGGTGCAAAGCCTGAAAGTACGCCTTGAGGGCATGTACGCTGATGTACAGCTCGGCAATTTAAAGAGCATCGCGTGGTTCGTTTGCAGGAAGGCGGAGCGCGCGGAAAAGATGGAGGAAGGACACCATGAGTGAGAAGATCACGCTCTCCGGCGTACCGGAGATGATGCTGCAAACCGTTTTTGCCCGCGCGAAGGAGACGAAGACGCGCGGCGCGATCACCGACAACAAGGCGGTCGAGCTCATCGACCGGCTCGACTACGATTTTTCGATGGCCGACAAGGACGCGGCGATGCACAGCGGCGTTATAGCGCGCACCATCGTGCTCGATAAGCTTGTGAAGACTTACCTTGCGGGACATGGCGGCGCGGTGGTCGTGAACATCGCCTGCGGGCTCGACACGCGCTGCTACCGCATGAGCGGCTATTCGCACTGGTACAATTTAGACCTGCCCGAGACGATCGCCGTGCGCGAAAAGCTCCTGCCTGAGAGCAGAAAGATCTCGCAGATCGCCATGTCCGCGATGGACGACTGGGGCGGCGAGATCAAGGGGACGAGCACGGACGTCCTCGTCACCATCGAGGGCTTGACGATGTACTTATCGGAGAGCGACGTCAAGCGCATCTTCGAAGTCATCGCGGCGCGCTTTGACCGCGCGACGGTGCTTGTCGAGACGATGAACCCGATGGTCGTGAAGCGCTTTAAGGAAAAGTCCATCGAGGCGAGCAAGGCAAAGTTCACCTGGGGCGTCAAGAACGGCGCGGCGCTCGCCGCGCTGCTGCCGGATTTCCACCTTGTCGAAGAGCACAGCCTGTGCGAGGGCATGGCGGAATTTGCACCGGTCTACAAGCTGCTCGGCAAGATTCCGGCGGTCAGCAATATCTCCAACCGCATCGTTGTGCTGGAGAAAAAGTGAGGAGGAATATCCATGATTTGGAGTACGGTTTGGGTAGAAGCGGTCGTTTTTACGGCACTTTTCACGGCGCTGGTGATGATCCCCACAATCAAGCATCCGGAGATCGGCGTGCACAACTATCCGCCTGATATTCAGGAGGAATATTTCAAGACGTACGAGCACGTTCCGGTCGCGCCGCTCAGCGGCCGCACCATCGCGTTCAAGGGCTTTGGCATCGTGCTGTTCACGGTGCTTTTGACGTACGGGGCCATCCTTGCCGGGGCGGACAGCTTTTGGACGGGCGCGGAATTCGCGGCCATCCTCTTTCTGATCGTCGGCGCGTGGGACACGTTTTTCCTCGACTGGGTGCTGTTCGCGCATCTGAAAGTATTCCGCCTGCCGGGGACCGAGCACATGGACAAGGCCTACGCGCAGAAGTGGTTCCACGTGAAGGGGATGCTCTTCCCGGGGTCGCTGTTTCTCGTCATCATCAGCATGCTCACGGGTCTTCTCGTGATGTGGGTCAAGTGAGAAAAAAGGAGAAAATATGTCGTTTTTTGAAAATACCCGCAAGCCCGAGGGCCTTGGCGGGAAGCTGATGCTCGCAATGATGAACGTCGGCCACCGCGCGCTCGCGGACTGGGGCTTGCAGTTTGCGGAGATTGCGAAGAATGCGCGCGTGCTGGACTGCGGCTGCGGTGGAGGCGCGAACATCAGGACGATGCTCAAAAAGTGCCCAAACGGCGAGGTCAAAGGCGTCGACTATTCGCCCGTCAGCGTCGAAAAGGCGAAAAAGGTCAACGAGGACGCCATTTTGAATGGCCGCTGCGTCATTTTGCAGGGGAACGTTGCCGATCTCATCTTCGCGGCGAACCAGTTTGATTTGGTCACCGCATTTGAGACAATTTACTTCTGGCCGGACCTTTTGCAGAGTTTCCGGGAGGTTCACCGAGTGCTCAAACCGGACGGCATGTTTCTCATCTGCAACGAGTGCGGCGGCGACAACGAAAAGGACGAGAAGTGGACAGAGAAGATCGACGGCATGACAATCTATAAAGACGTTCAACTCAAGAACATTTTGGAGCAGACCGGCTTCCGCAATATTCAAATTCACAAGAGCGAAAAGCGCTGGCTCTGCATCACGGCACAAAAGTGAGAAAGCAAGGTCAGGAGCGATGAAGGTCTATGCGTTCGGCGAAGAAAACGCGCCGGCCATTTTGCTGCTGCCGGGCACCTGCTGCCATTGGAAGGGCAACTTCGGCCACGTGATCCCGCTGCTCTCTGACGAGTACCGCGTGCTCTGCGTCAGCTACGACGGCTTTGATGAGACCGAACGGACGGAATTCCCCACGATGCTCGAAGAGACGGCGAAGATCGAGGACTACCTCAAGGCAAACTGCGTCGGGCACATCCGCGCAGCCTACGGCTGCTCGCTCGGCGGCTCGTTTGTTGGCCTTCTGGCCGCAAGGGGGAACATCCGCATGGACTACGGCATCCTCGGCAGCTCGGACTTGGACCAGTCCTCGAAATTCGCGGCAAAATTGCAGACGAATCTTCTGCTGTCGCTGATGTTCCCGATGCTGCGCGACGGCAGGTTCAAGTCGCCGCTTCTGCAAAAGCGCGTGGAAAAGCAGATGCGGCAGATGGGTGATTACGGCGCGGCGTTCCTACGGATACTCGGCGGGGCGCGGCCCTATTTGACGCAGCAGAGCTGCAAGAATCAGTTCTATTCCGACCTCATTACGCCGCTGCCCGACAAGCTCGACGTGCCGGGGACGGAAATTCATATCTTCTACGCGCTCAAGATGGGCGAAAAGTACCGCGCCCGCTACGAGCAGCACTTCGCACACCCCATTATCCATGAGCAGGATATGCAGCACGAAGAGCTGCTGGCCTGCCACCCGCAGGAGTGGGCGGCGCTCGTCAAGAGCATCGTGGGGAAGGAGAAGAGCGTGTGAAGTATTTTGAATTCGGGCAGGAGCACTCCGAGCTCATGGTCATACTGCATGGCGGCGGCGTGAGCTACCTTGGCATGCTTCCCACGGCCAAAAAACTGGCGGAGCGGTATCACGTTGTGCTCGTCGCCTACGACGGCTTCAACCCCGGCGAGCCGGAGACGGAATTTGTTTCGCCCATGGACGAGGCAAGACGCCTCGGCGACTATGTGGTCGAGCATTACGGCGGGAAGATCGACATTCTCTACGGCATTTCCTACGGCTGCCGCGTGCTGATGGAGGTGCTGGCAGACAAGCGCCTGACGGTCACGACCACGATCGCCGACGGAATGGGACTTCGAGATTACCCCAACATCAAGAGCAAATGGGGCAAGGACGTCTACTGCTTTTTCTTCACGGGACTTTTCTACGCGGTCATGGGCCATCCCGGCCCGCGGCGGAAGAGATTCCTTGCCAAAATTTCGGGCCGAACGCTCGAGGAGGCCGAGCGCATCCTCTACGGCAGGGCGACGTGGAAAAGCTGGCGGAATCAGGACTATTACCTGATCGGCAAGAAGACGGATTACTCGCTGTTTGCCAAGACGGACATGCACCTCTGGTACGGCATCAAGGGGAGCGTGGACAAAAAGCTGTCGAAAAACCTCGGCGCGCTGAAAGCAAGCGGGTATCCCTTTGCCGGGAAGATATTCACCGACCTGGGCCACGGCGGTCTTGCGGGCGAGCATCCCGAGCAGTTTGAGCAGGAGGTCAGCGCCGCGCACGGGAAGAGCCTTGCCGGAAAGAGTGAGGAAAAATGAGCGTCACGCTGCTGAAATGCCTTCTCCTGCTCGCCTGCGCGGTGCATCTGGCGCTGCTGTACTGCGACCGGATCATCACATTGCTGGACGGCGGGCGATTCGACTTTCGCTTGCTGAACAACAAAAAACTCTCTGCCGTCATGGGCACAACGCCTACGGAAAGGCCGATGCGCTCGATGGTGCTGGGTGCGTTTGCGATGACGGCGGCCATGCCCGCGTATCTGGCGCTTGGCGCGTGGGTGCTGCCGCAGTCGCCCGTGTGCGGCGCGCTGATGCTTGCGGACGGCATCCTCTTTTTGCTGCCGGGCGTGGCGCATCACGTCTTGTGCGGCGCGGTGGAGTGGTTTTATCTGCGCATGAACAAGACCGAGGAGGCGCGGGCCACCATCGTGGAATTTTTTAAGAAAACGTCTGTGACGATGTATGTCTGCTACTTTGGCCTGCTCACTTTTACGGTGTCGTTCTTTATCGCTGTTGTCACGGGTACGACGGTGCTGCCGCGCTGGGTGTGCGTGTTCAACACGCTGCCGCTCTTTTTGCTGCTCTTGCCGTTTCACATCGTTGGCACGGGCAATATTGCGAACGCGATCATGTTTGCGGGATTATTCTTTCTGAAGAGATGAGCAAAACAGGCAGAAGGAGCAGCTCGCAAACAGGCAAATGGGAATCGAAAGAATTTAGGGCGTCTCAAGGGCGCAAAAACCGTAGCGCGGTAGACCCCGCGCCTGAAAAAGGTATGGAAAAGGCAGATCAGGCGGAACGCCGAAGCTGTTTGGCAGAACGGTAGGAGTGAGAGCCGTGCAGAACGGCGGTCAACGCAACAGTCAGGGCAGAGATATGAGCCAGCGTATTGAGGTTTGCCGCGCTGGTTCCATTGCGCACCCACAGCCGTTCCTGACCTGTGGATTTGAAGCGGGAATTGTAGCGCTCACACTCTGTACGCAAGGCGTATGTCCTTTTGAAACAGAGGCAGCTGCGGTCAATGGAAAGTCTGTAGTCTGTTGGAATGGTCTTATACTTGGTGCAGCCCCGGTTTTTCTTGCCATTGTTCCAGTTTTTGTGGTTGCAGGGGCAAACGCTGGTTTTGGACTGGCGGAACGGGCAGCAGTATTTCTGGCGGGTACGATTATTGTCGGTGGTTTTGCCATCTTTGTGCATAGCCAGTCCAGCATCACAGATCAAGTTACCTGCCGGAAGAGCTTTGCTCTTGGAATTGCGTTTTTTGAGGGGGATAAAAGCTTCCCCATCATAGACTGATTTCACGGTGTTGTAGATGCTTTTCGCGTCGTAGCCCTTATCCGCGAGAAAGGAACATCCCTGCAAAGGGAGGATCTGGTTGGCTGCGGCGAGGATGTCAACGGCAACTGTGGAATCCATGATGTTGGCTTGGGTGGTCAGCTCGTAGAGTGGCAGCCCGGAGATGCAGTCCACCAGCACATGGCTTTTGTATCCCCAGTAGAACTCGTACCGGCGTTCATTGTGCTGGTTGGAGGCAGAGTGGACGCCGAGAGCGCAGTCCGGGTCGCTTTTCGGATGGTTTTCCTTGGAGAACTTGTTTTTTGCAAAGGATTTTGGGTTGTTCTGCTTCGTGTTCGCCATGACGGGTGTGGAATCCAGACCAAAAAATGAGGCGTCCACGATCCCCATCTCATAGAGTTTCTTCACCTGTGCCGCCATGATTTCTTTCAATGCAGCGTTATCCATTTTTTTGAGGAAACGGTCATACGTCCAGTAGGACGGCAGCGGCTCCATGATATTGAACCCGCAGTAGTGGGCAATGAGGCGGTTGTTGTCCAGATAATCCGCCAAATCTGTGATTTGTGAGAAGCCCTCGCATTTCATAACGATAAAAGCACAGACCATGGCTTCTTTGGGGAAGCCCCGCCGCCCGGTTGCCGCTCCAGGCAGCGTGAAGTCCAAGCTGCTGAAAAGCTTGTCATAGAACATGGCGGCGCTTTGGGATGTAAACAGCGTCACATCCTGAATGATTTCCTGTCGGTAGATAGCGGCCAGCCCCTTTCCGGTTGGTTTTCTCTCAAGTCAATTTTACCAGAATGGGGCGCCGCTTTCTATATCATATGAGTGATTTTCGGTTTCAGCCATGGCCGGGAACCATTGCAATTACTACTCTTTTGGAGTTTTGCTCATGGCTGTTCTTTCTGATTTGAGGAGGGGAATACAATGAGCTTTGGTTCCTCGCTGCTGCGTACCGCTTATAAGCTCTCCGGCGCGAAGAAGGCCTTCGCCCTGCCGGAGGATGAGCTCTTAAAAGCCATCGAAAAGGCGAACCGCGGCCGCGGCTTCTTTATGCCGACGGACCATAAGGCGCACTATGAGAAGAAAATGGTAAACGGCTTCCCGTGCCTGATCGTCAGGGCGGCGGAGAAGCCCGCCAGACGTGCGATTTTGTTCTTCTTTGGCGGCGGTATGGTCATCGGTCCCGACAAGGGTGACGCCGCCGTGCTGCGCAAGCTCTGCTACGGAACGGATTCGGACGTGTGGTTTCCCATCTACCCCCTCTGCACCGAGCACTGCATCACGGAGAGCTACGACATGGCTTACGAGTGCTACCGTCAAATGATCGCGCTGTACGGCGGCGGGAACGTGAGCACCTGCGGCTTTTCCTCTGGCGCGGCGCTCGCAATGGGCATGGCCGCGCACAACAGCGCGCTGGGCCGGCCCCTCCCGCAGCCGAAGCACATCATCACCGTCGCCCCCGGCGAGGTGCCGTGGAACGACGAGGAACGCGCACGGATGCAGGCGCTCAATGCGAGTGACGTTGCCATCGACTATGCCTTCATGGCCAAGGGCGAAAAGCTCATGCGCCACGGGCACAATGACGTCCCCGACTACATGCTCGCGCCCTCGCGCGGCGACTATACGGGCGTCGGCGATATCCACTTTTATTACAGCACCGACGAGGTGCTCTACGGCGCGCTGCCGGAATTCAAGGCCGCGTGCGAGCGGGCAAATGTGCCCTACACCGTGACTGCCCGCCCCGGCATGACGCACTGCTACTGCATGCTGCCCTATTTCAAGGAGGCGAAGGAGGACTTCGCCATGATCGTCGAGCAGCTCAAAAAATAGGAGGAAGAGAGAAATGATCGGACAAGTGATTTTGGAGGGCGTCGGCCTCGGCGCAATGCTGATGCTCGTGTGCGCTATCGGCATCCGCAACGGCGCGGTAGGCATGGTGCATCTTTACGAAAATAACGTGCAGGAGCGCTGCATTTCGCTGGGCCTGACGACGCGGGAGAAGATCAATCGCAACCAGCTCTTATTTAAAATCGTCTGCCTGCCTATCTACATCGCCTATGTGCTTATTTTCGTGTACGCCGTGAACGGCGCGCGGGGCTTTGGGGAGGGCTTCTGGCAGATATTGCTCATCCTCCTTGTGCTGAACCTCATCGACCGGCTGCTCATCGACGATTTCTGGGTTGGCCACACGAAAATGTGGACCATCCCGGGGACGGAGGACTTAAAGCCCTATATTCCAAGCAGCGTCAAGCGCAAAAAGTGGCTCTTCGGCACGCTCGGTATGGCGGTCATCGCCGCGGTGCTCGCGGGTGTGATGACGCTTTTTATCCACTGAAATATTTTGACGGGCCGCTGCGAGCGGCGGCCTGCCGCTATGTATCCTGAGGTGAGATTTCCATGCAATTTGAAACATTTGGCAGCAAGGGCGCACCCGCCGTGCTCTTTTTCCACGCGATGGGTGTGACGGGCGCGAGCAGCGAGCCAGTCGCAAAATATTTGCGGGACAAGTATTTCTGCATCCTGCCGACCTCGACCGTCTACTGCGAAGGGCAGAAATATGCCGGCAAAGCGGATGAGATTCGGCAGGTGGAGACGTTCTTGGCATCGCAGGGCGTCACACGCCTTGCGCTCGTCGTGGCCTCGTCCATCGGCGCGGACCTCGCGGCGGCATTTTTGGCGCAGACGAAAATCCCCGTCGACCACGCGTTTTTCGACGGCGGACAGTTTGCGCAGATCAGCCGCGGCACACGCCGCGTGATGGCGCCGTTTTTGTACCTTGCCATCAAGAGCCTGTACTGGTCGAAGGGCGGTACGCTCAAAAAGATCATGTGGTGCGACGATGACGCCATCAAGCCCTACTTTATCGCCGCGGGCAAGGCGCTCACCTATGGCAATATGCGCTGCCAGATGGCCGACAGCCTCGAAGACAGACCGTTTCCGCCGCTTACAAGGAAAATGCAGGAGCACTGCTTCTTCGAATTTGGCAGCGGAGAGGAGCACTTTAAGTACCGTGAGGCGGTGAGAAAGGCCTATCCCGACAGCCGTTTCCCCGTTTTTGAAGGGCATGACCACATGCAGTATCAGATCCGCGACCCGCAGGGCTTTGCGGCGATGCTGGAGCGCATCATCGAGCAAAACGAACTGCCGCCGCTGCCGTTTTTGCGAAAGTGAGGGAGAAGCGTGAAGGAGAACTACATCATTGCGGCGTTCCGCGAGACTGTCGCGCAGCGATTCCCCGAGCAGGGCATCGAACTGAACAGATTGTTGGACGAAAGGCTGTCGCGCCTGCGCTCAATGCATCTGAACGCGTCGAAAGAAAAACAGTTCCATTTGGAAAGTCAAATTTTGCCCGGCATCGCTGCCTACGAGACCTTGCAGACCGTCATGCCCAAGGACGAGGCGCTGCAAACCGTCCACGGCTATGTGGCGGAGCATGCGTGGACGATGAGAAAAACCATCCTCAAGCTGCTCAAGGTTCCGGGGCTCTATCATCTGCCGCCGGTGCTGTTCAGTAAGCTGACGCCAAAATTCTACGGCGAGACGGCGGGCTTTGCGGCCACGGAGTATCAGACCTCCGGCGGCGTCTGGCGCATCGATATGACGAAGTGCCCCTATCACGACACCTGTGTCGAACACGGCTGTCCGGAGCTCTGCCCCTGCTTCTGCGACAGCGACGACATCGCCTATGACGACCTGCACCCGAAGCTCGTCTGGCACCGCACAAAGACGCTCGGCCGCGGGAATGAGTGCTGCGACTTCTGCCTGAAGCTCGCGGGAAAATGAAAGGAGAGACCGATGAAGTACCACATTGAGAAAAACACCGTGCAGGAGACGCTCGTCATCCCGCTCTACGGGCGCAAGATGTGCTCGGAGCTCTATCCGGATCTGTTCCGCGACGAGACGGCTGTCCGTTTGATCGATGAGATCGATTACGATTTTTCCGCGCTCGCGAAAAGGTCGCAGAGCATGATGCAGCAGTTCGGCTTTTTGGAGTGCGCCATGCGGCAGAGCGACCTCGCCTGCGAGGTGCGGGACTATCTGCAATCCCACCCGAACGCGGCGGTCGTGAACCTCGGCTGTGGGCTGGACGCCACGGGCCGCGCCTGTGACAACGGCGCGTGCAAGATCTACAACCTTGACTTTCCCGATGTCATCGCCGTGCGCGATGCGCTCCTGCCCGCGGGAGAGCGCGAGAAAAACATCCCCTGCAACTTAAATGACACCTCATGGTTCCGCGAGATCGACGCGAGCGGCGGCGCGGTGTTCTTCGCCGCGGGCGTGTTCTACTATTTCCTCACGCCGCAGGTCAAAGCGCTCGTGTGCGCGATGGCGGAGGCGTTCCCAGGCGGCAAGCTCGTCTTCGACGCGGCGAACCGCAAGGCGGTCAAGCTGATGCTCAAAACATGGCTCAAGAACGCGGAGATCAAGGACGTCGGCGCGTATTTCGCCGTCACCGACGCGAAACGCGAGCTTTCGGCGTGGAGCCATAGGCTGCGTGTGTCCTCGCGCGGCTACATGCTGGGCTACAACGACTTGAGGAATCAAAATGTACGGAAATTCTTCCGCTTTTTGTCGAAGGTCGGCGACGGCATGATGAACATGCAGATCGTCCGCCTCGACTTTGCAAAGGAGAATAAAAAGCATGAGTGACTTCAATGACATCGGCATCTCGCGTGAGCTTGACTGGCCGCGCATCAAAAAGCTGCTGACCATCGGCCTTTTTGCGTCCGTTCTGCACCTCACCGGTGACCTGATCCTCGGCTAGGGCGTGGAGGACGATGCGCTTGAAGGCGTTTTACAGATGCTATCGGCCTATACTTCTACCTCGGACGGCGGCCTTTTTGCCGCGGCGCTACTGGGGCTTTTCGGCGTGGTGCTTGAGGGACTTGCCTGCTTTGGCGTTTACCGCCTGATGGCGGCAAAGTCGCCGAAATACGCGCACCGCTACCGCTCCGGCATTTTCGGCTACCTGATGTTCTGCGCGTGCGGCTCCATGTGCCGGTGTGCACGGCGGTGTTTCTGATGAAACACGGGCTTTCCGAAGCGCTTTTGACGCAGTACAGCGCATACTTCCTGATGCCGCCGCTCGTGCTGTTCTGGATCTTCTTCTTTGTGCTGGTGATGACGCAGATCGTCGCATTCCGAAAGGGGCTGACACCGTATCTGAAGTGGTGCTGCGTCTTCTCCATGGCGTTCGACATGCTCGTGTATTTTCTCGCGGCGCTGCTCGGCAACCAGCCGCTTGGCAACGCCCTGCGCTGCGCGTGGCTCGCCATCGGCAACGTCTGGATGTTCGGCGGGCTGCTCGTGACGATGAAAAAAGCGCAGCGAGCGTAAGACAGGGGAGAAGACCTCACGGCAAACCGACGCTCTGATATCGGCAAGCGTAAAAAATACGGGAGGGAAGACAATGAACGACGATCAGCTGCAATTTGACCGCACCTGCCATGTGATCTATTCAAAGCCCTGCAAGGCGGAAATTCGGGAGAAGATCGCGCACCACTATCCGGAATCGCAGCGCGAAGCCGTCTGGGAGCGCGTGCAGATGCAGTATGTCGACTTTTTGAGCGACTGGCGCAGCGACCTTGGCGGGGAGAAAAACTTTCACAACGGCCCGGGCGGCAATTACGACTGCATCGCGCTGATGGCGTATTACGTCGTCTGCAAGGACGTGACAAGCCTTCAAGAGATCGAGGAGATGGAGGGGAACCTCTTCCTGCCGTCGTTCCGAAAGCTCAGCAAGCTCAAATTCATCGACATCAACAAGCCGCTTTGCAAAAAGCTCCTGCACCGCGCGTTTTTGAACGCGAAAAAGCAGTGCGACAAGTGGGGCGACTTTGAGATGCACGTCGCGCCGTTTGACAAGGATCAGCCCATCTACTATGAGTTCACCGCCTGTCCGACCGCGGAATTCGCCAAAAAGCACGACCTTCTCGAGGTCATGCCCGCGCTCTGTAATCCGGATTTTGCCGGCATGGAGCTCATTCACGCGCGTCTCATCCGCAAAACGACCTGTTCGAACGGCTGCAAATGCGACTACACGATCTGCGGCGACAAGGACCCTTATTGCCGAGAGCATCCCGAGTACCGCGATGAGCAGGGCTACCGCAGGAACAAATAGAAATCAACGCGGTGAAAATAAAAACGGAGCGCGAAAGCCATCGGCTTTCGCGCTCCGTTTTTGTGCGTATTAGGGCGAGGCTATCCGTTTATGAATGTTTCTCGCAAACGTTCGTCCGCATGCTGTGGATTCGGGGGGGGGGAAGAAACCCTCTCATCGTCTTTTCGAGGACGACCACGTCGATGGGCTTGGAGATGTGGGCGTCCATGCCCGCGGCGATGCTGTTCTGTATGTCGTCGGAGAAGGCGTTGGCCGTCATCGCGATGATGGGGATGGTCTTGCCGAGAGGGTTTCTGCCGCCGCGGATGGCCTTCATCGCCTCGTAGCCGTTCATGTGCGGCATTTGAATGTCCATCAGGATGGCGTCGATTCGCCGGGCTTGACCATCTCGAAGGCCTTGACAAGCTCCGCGCCGTCGGGGCAGATCGTGCAGCTCGCGCCGTACATCTCAAGAACTGGGACATATTGCGGTAGGGAGCGTTCATCGTGATGACCTCATGCTCGCCGGAGGCGGTATTGTCATCACTCGTGTTGTTGCCAGCACAGCCGCCAAGCAGCGCCGCCGTGCAGCGCAACGCCAGAATCAGGCTAAGCACTCGTTTTTTCGGCATGATTTTCTCCCTTGATCCGATGGTGCCGCCGCACTCTTTCGGAATGTGGAGGAGCAGCGCGCGGCAAGATCGCGTGCGAGGTGAGCCGCAGATATGAATTTCGCCGCAAATTTGTTAAGAAATCGGCAAAATTTATTTATTTATACGCCGAAGGAGCAGTTATTGCAAGGAAGAAACGGAAATTTACGCAAAATGCGCCGCTTTTTTACATATATTTTTCCCACGCGGCGCGAGAATTGTTCATACTTTATTTACATCAAATTTAGGTTCGCTTAAAGAATCCACGTTATACTTCAGCCATAGCCTAAAACAAAGGGCGACAAACAAAAAATTCTGGGGTCCACTGTCCACCTCGCTGAACGGCCAAAGCGGCAGACCAAGAAAACCACCGCGGCGCGGTGTTATGATAAAGATCAAGGATCAGTGCAAGCAAACAGCATCGGCGAGAGTTTTCCATCTTTCTCTCGCCGGTGCTGCATTTTACATTTTGAGCTTAATTCGCTGCGGGGGCCTTTTCAAATTCTGCCGCGACCTGCTCGAGCAGTTTGCGGATGGGGAGGTGCTGCGGGCAGACCTTTTCGCACTTGCCGCACTTTAAGCAGTCGGACGCCTTGCGGCCCGGTGCGGTGTGGACCTCTTCATAGTAGCAGTCCGCGTTCCAGTCGTGGTGAATCTGCTTGGTGTTCATAATGGCGAAGAGGTCAGGGATAGAGATGTGCTTGGGGCAGCCGTCCGTGCAGTAGCGGCAGGCCGTGCAGGGGATGAGGTTCTTGCTGTGGAAGATCTCCTGCACCTTTTCCACCGCGGCGCGCTCGGTCTCGTTGAGGGGCTTGAAGTCCCGCATGAACGAGATGTTGTCCTGCATCTGCTCCATGTTGCTCATGCCGGAGAGCACCATCATCATGCCGGGGAAGCCCGCGACAAAGCGGATGGCGTAGCTCGCGGGGCTGCCGCCGTGCAGGTCTTCAAGCACGGCCTTTGCGTTCTCAGGCAGGTTCACGAGGTTGCCGCCCTTGACGGGTTCCATGACGATGACGGGCTTATTGAATTTGCGGCAGACCTCATAGCACTTGCGGCTCTGCACCGCGGGATCGTCGTAGTCGACGTAGTTGAACTGGATCTGGACAACTTCGATCTCGGGATACTCGGTCAGAATGCGCTCGAGCACCTCGGCGCGGTCGTGGAAGGAAATGCCGACGTGGCGAATTTTGCCCTCTTTTTTGAGCTCGAACGCCGTCTCATACGCGCGGCACTCCTTGAAGTGGTCATAGTTGACAAGACCCTGCGCGTGCATCAGATAGAAGTCGAAATACTCGACGCCGCAGATCTCGAGCTGGCTCTCGAAAAACGGGCGGATGTCTGCCTCGGTCTTGAAATAGTTCGCCGTCAGCTTGTCGGTCAGGATGTACTTCTCGCGCGGATAGCGGCTTGTCAGGCAGGTCTTGAGCGCCTTTTCGCTCTTGCCCTGGATGTAGCCGTGCGCAGTGTCAAAATAGTTGAAGCCTGCGTCTAAAAACGCGTCCACCATCTGCTTGGTCTGCTCGATATCCACCTCTTCGCCGATCATCGGCAGGCGCATGCAGCCAAAGCCAAAATTCTTCTTGATCCGATCCATAGTTTACTTTCCTATTCTTATCCTTTTCCTGCTTGCCGGCAGAAAAGTAGTTTACCTTTACTCCTGCGGAATCATCTTGAGTTCGCGCCGGATGGCGCAGAAGCGCTCGGGCACGTCCTCGTCCGCCATATCCCTTGGGACGTCGATCGTGCCCGCGGTCTTTGCAGTTTCATAATACCAGCATTTGTACTCCACGGTCTCGAGCGTGTGGCGCATCTCCTCCATCTGCGCGAGCAGCACGTCGCGCTGGTGCGTGAACATCTTGAGGCGCGTGTCGATGGTGTCGTCGCCGCGCAGGGCGAGCTCGATGTACTGGCGGATGTCCCTGATGGACATGCCGGCCTTTTTCATGCAGCCGATGACCTGTAACCACTCGAAGTCCGACTCCCGAAACATGCGGATGCCGCCGGACGAGCGCTCCACAAAGGGCAGCAGACCCTCCTTATCGTAATAGCGCAGCGTGGAAGCGGGGACGTCCAGCTTTTTCGCCATCTCGCCGACTGTGTAGACCATGAAATCCTCCTGAAATGAAAGTGCGCTTTAGGTTGCAGCACAGTGAGTAACTTTAAGTTTGTTTTAGCATACCGCAGCGAAGGAGGCCTGTCAAGCGCCGCACAAAAAGAAAAGCCGCCGAAGGCGGCTTTTCCTCAAATCTTCAAGATCACGCGAATGTCGTCCAGCGTTTCGGCAAAGTAGATGCCCTCCTGCCGCTCGGGCGTGGAGAGGCCCATGTCGATCATGTGAGCGAGCAGGGCTTTCAAGTGGTCGTAATAGCCGTTCAGATTATAGAGGATGCACGGCGCGGCGAGCTGCTTGAGCGACACCTTTGACATGATCTCGCTGATCTCCTCGAGCGTGCCCGTGCCGCCGGGGAAGGCGATGAACGCGTCGCCGAGCTCGATCATCTTCGTCTTGCGCTCGGTCATGTCGCGCGTGACGATGAGCGTCGTGATCTCGTCATATTCGTAGCCCTTGTCGATGAAAAACTGCGGTTCCACGCCGGTCACTTCGCCGCCCGCGCGCAGTACGCTTTCAGCGAGCGCACCCATCAGGCCGTTTTTCGACCCGCCGTAGACAAGGGCGTTGCCGCTCTTGCCGATGAGACGGCCCAGTGCGCGCACGGACGTCTCAAGCGTCGGATCATTGCCGCTGCTTGCGCCGAGATATACGGTGATATTCATAGGAAACAGTCCCTTTCTGTCAAAAATGATTGCCGCTATTCTACCACGGTATGATCTTTCCCGCAAGCGGCGAAAAATCGGCGTTGCGGGCGTAGTCCTGCTGTGGTATGATGTTCTCGCCGCGCACGCGGAAAATATGCAATTTTGACTGTTTTTGGAGATACCGCTATGATCAAAACGATTTTGTGGGATGTGGACCGCACGCTTTTAGACTTTGATGCTGCTGAGCGCGCCGCCATCCAGAGCCTTTTTGTCGAGTTTGGCCTTGACGAATGCTCGGATGAGCAGGTCGCGCGCTATTCCGTCCTGAATATGAAATACTGGGAAAAGCTCGAGCGCGGCGAGATCACGAAGCCGCAGGTGCTCGTCGGCCGCTTTGAGGAGTTTTTCGCGGAGGAGGGCATCGACGTTTCCCTCGCGACGCAGTTTAACGATGCCTACCAGCTGCGTCTGGGCGACACCATCGTCTACCGCGACGACAGCTATGAGATCGTCAAGTCGCTGCGCGGCAAGGTGCGCCAGTGCGTCGTCTCGAACGGCACGGTCGTCGCGCAGACGAAGAAGCTGACGCGCTCCGGCCTCGGCACGCTGATGGACGGCGTGTTCCTCTCCGAGCAGCTTGGCGCGGAGAAGCCGAAAAAGGAGTTTTTCGACCAGGTCTTCGCCGCCATTGGGCCGGTCGAGAAGAGCGAGACGATGATCGTCGGCGATTCGCTCACGAGCGATATCCGCGGCGGCGACAACGCGGGCATCGTGACCTGCTGGTACAATCCCGAGGGAATCAAAGCGCCGGAGGGTTACCGCATCGACCACGAGATCAGGGATCTGCACGAGGTCTACGGCCTGCTGTGACAAGAAAAGGGAAGAGGACATTCCGAAAAGAATCGGAATGTCCTCTTTTTTGCGTTTACTGCTTGTCCTTCAGCCGCCGCAGGCAGATGCAGAGCGTCTTGACGTCGAAGGGCTTGGAGATGTGCGCATCCATACCGGCCTCGCGGCTGTGCTGCGCATATATAACGCAGTGCATTGATAAAACTATGGTTTTATTAAGTATTTATACAGTAAAAATAAAGATGAGAGTAACTTTTTACTTGCCAGACGGCAGGGAATATGCTACAATATGACCAATAAACCGAATTGGTCAAAAATTTCAACAAAGGAGGAAATGCCAATGGCCTTTTCCGCAGAGGAGAACGCAGCCATCCGCGAAACGCTGCTGCGAGAGGCGCGCCATTGCGCCGTCACGCTGGGGCTGCGCAAGACCTCGGTCGAGCAGCTCACCGAGGCAGCGGGCATCTCGAAGGGACTGTTCTATAAATACTTTGCGTCCAAGGAGCTGCTGTTTTTCGAGGTGCTGGAGGATATCCACAGCGAGGTCTATCAGGTGGCCGAGCAGGCGCTGGAGGAGGGCAAAGACCTGCCGCCCGACGAGCGCATCGCGAACGTGCTGCTCACGGCCTGCAGCCGCTTATCCGAGATCGGTGCGATGAAATTCATCGAAGAAGACTCGGCCTATCTGCTGCGCCGCATCCCCGCGCAGGTGAAAGCCGAGCACTACCACAGCGACGAGGTACATATCCGCGACCTTTTGGAAGAGAGCGGCCTGACCCCGCGCGGCGGTATCGCGCTCGCCGCTGCGACGATCCGCGGTCTGATCCTCACGGTGTCGCATCAGGAGCAGATCGGCGCGCTATATCCGCAGGTGCTCGAAACGCTGACGCGCGGCGCGTGCGAAGAGCTGTTCCCGCGGGCGTGAGCGCCGCGTGCGGCTTTTTATCACTTGAAGTTAGAGACGTTGAACTAAAAATCAAAACAGGGAGAAATCTGCCGTGTCCAAGCAAGCTACCGAATTTCAGAAAAAGGAAATGAGCAAGATGTACCGCGGCAAGGAGATCTTCAAGCCGCTCAACACCGGCTGGGTCGATGAACATGTCGCCTGCGTGCGCGAATGGGTGGCGAACATCTTTTTCTACCGCAAGGGCGAGACGAGCATCATGGTCGACGCGGGCTACAACTATGACCGTCTTGAGGAAAAGATGGGCTGGCTCGGCATCGACCCGAAGTCCATCCGCCATATCCTCATCACCCATCAGGACACCGACCATGTCGGCGCGGTGGAGGCGGACAGCCCCGGCCTTTTCCGGGACGCGAAGCTCTATATCGGCGAGATCGAGAACAAATATCTCACCGGCGAGGTGCGCCGCAAGGTGATCTACCACCTCTACAAGCTGCCGCAGGTGACGATCAACAACGAAAAGGTGCTGCTGCACGACGGAGAGGTCTTCAAGATCGACGGCATTAAGATCGAATGCTTTTTGGTCCCTGGCCACACGTGGGGGCATATGGTGTACCTCATTGACGACAGGTACCTCTTCACGGGCGATACGATCTGGTTCGGCGCGGACGGCGGCTACAGCTTCATTTCCGCGCTGGCGGAGAGCAACAAGCTCGCAGTCAAGTCGCTGGCGGAGTTGGAGCAGAAGCTTCGCACGCGCGGCCTGCGGCCCGTCATCCTGACGGGCCACACCGGCTGGACGGACGATCTCTACTTCGCCTTTGCGCACCGCGACAAGCTCTGCTCGCCATTTAAGAAAAAGGTGCACGACCCGTCCGCGCCCTACGACGCCTACGACGAGTCAGACGACACGGAGGAGAACGCCAAGCGCGGCTTTTTGCCGCCGGTGCAGAAGATCTGATGCGGAGCGGAGAGAGGTGGGTTTTCCCGCCTCTCTCCGCGGTTTTGGTGAATAAAAAGAGTAAAGCGTGCGCATCTATATTCTTGCATTTTCTTTTCTCATGCCACTTGCGAAAACCTAATAGACATGATAAAATCAACTGAACAAACGGACGCCGCAAGGCGCCCGTTTGACAAATGAGAGAAGAGAGATTTTAAGAAGAGAGAGGGAAAACCAATGGATCATCAGCGCAGAGCGGATCTGATGCTGCTGCTGACGACGAGCTTCTGGGGAATTTCAAATTGCCTGACGGCGATCTGTCTGCGGGATATGCAGCCGCTGACGCTCAATGCGTTTCGCTTTGTCACGGCCTTTTTGGTGCTGGGCTTTGTTTTTCGAAAGAATTTGCGCCGCGTGAGCCGCGTGACCGTGAAGTACAGTATTCTGGTCGGACTGTCGCTCGTCATCGTGTATACGAGCCTTACCTACGGTGTGCTCTATACCTCCGTTTCCAATGCGGGCTTCATCGGCGCGCTTTCCGTGGTGACGACGCCGATTCTGGAGTTCATCGTCTACCGCAAAAAGCCGGAGAAGAAGTTTGGCGTTTCGATGGTGCTGTGCCTTGTCGGCCTTGCATTGATGACGCTGAGCGAAACGCTCAAGCCTGCCTTCGGTGATGTGATCTGTCTCTTTGCGGCGGTGTTTTACTCGGTCGACCTGATGATCACCGAGCGGGCCGTTGCCGATGAGCGGGTCGACCCGCTGGCGCTCGGCGTGTGCGACCTTGCCGTCGTCGGCGTGGTGATGCTGATGCTCTCCGTTTTTTTGGAGACGCCTGCACTGCCGGGTACGGCAAAGGTCTGGGCGGCGGCGCTGTTTCTCGGCATCGTGTGTTCAGGCGTCTGCCTTGTGATCCAGAGCGTTTATCAAAAGCACACGACGGCGAGCCGCGCGAGTCTCATCTTTACGCTTGAGCCGGTGTTCTCGGCGATCTTTGCGTTCTTCCTGCTCGGCGAGCGCATCGGCGCCAGGGGCTACCTCGGCGCGGCGCTGATGCTTGCGAGCCTTGTGCTGGTAGAGGTCGACGTGGGCGCACTGTTCAAAAAAGAGAAGAAGGAAGCGGAGTAATAGGAGAAATACTCCTGCTGCCACGTTTGGTTGCGGAGATGCAAGGCAGAGCTGGTGGCGTTTTTTGCCGCATGGCGTTATACTGGGCGCATCAAAGCAAACGGAGGATACGCACATGACGCTGGGAGAAAAGCTGAAGATGCTGCGCGCCTCGCGCGGTTTATCGCAGGAGCAGCTCGCCGCGGAGCTGGATGTCTCGCGGCAGGCCATCAGCAAATGGGAATGCGGCGACTCGACGCCCGACCTCGACAAGTTGCGCGCCATCTGCACGTACTTCGGCGTGACGACGGATTATCTGATCTGGGAAAGATCGGAGGACGCGCCGCAGGCAGCCGAGCAGAAGCAGGGTGGCGATACGCGCGGGCGGAGCGGTATATTCAACGATGCGCTGCTGCTGGTGATGACGATTGTTGTGATGGCAGCGGTGTGGAGCGTTGCGCGGACGGGATTCGAGTCGTATACGGCGCTGCACTTCGTCCTTGGTGCAATGGCGATAGCCGCCGCTGTGCTGGCCTGTACGGTTTGGAAAAAGCGCGGCAGACCGATCTGTTTTGGCATTGCCGCAGCCGGTGCGGCGCTGGCGACCGCCCGCCTGGCCTCTATGCTTGGTTATCTGGTGGATCTGTGGTCGACGTCGAGAGAGTATGCGGACGGGGGCGACTGGCCGATCGTTTGGGAGAGCGCGGGGATATGGCTGCGGCACGACTGGCCCTACTATCTATTCTATCTTGTCCTGATCGTGGGCGGGCTGCTGCTCGCCCGCCGGCTCAAAAAGAGGGGAGAAGCATGACGACCTTTGACAAAGTGTACGCGGCGGTGCGGCTCATTCCGCGCGGAAGCGTCGCGACCTACGGCCAGATCGCCGCGGCGATCGGCAACAAGCGCCTTGCCCGCGTCGTGGGCTATGCGCTGCACGTCAACCCGGAGCCGGGTGTCATCCCATGCCACCGCGTCGTCAAGCGGGACGGGGAAGTGTCGAGTGCATTTGCCTTCGGGGGCGCGAACCGTCAGGTCGAACTTTTGAAGGCCGAAGGCGTCGGCTTTTTAGACGACAGTCATGTCGACATGAAGCACTGCTGCGTCCGCGCCCTGCCGTTGATTTTAGATGAATAAAAAAGAAGCGTTCCTTTTGGAGCGCTTCTTTTTGCTTACAGAAATCGGCACAATAGGATCGGCAGGAACACCGCAGGGACGTAGTTCATCACCTTGATCTTCGTCAGGCCCAGCATGTTGAGCGATAGGCCGAGGATGAGAATCGAGCCGACGCACTTCATCTCGAGGATGACCGCTTCTGTGAGATACGGCGCGAGGAACGACGCCCCCAGCGCGATGGCACCCTGATAGAGGAAGATAGGGATAGCTGAAAGCGCGACGCCGATGCCGAGGGTCGAGGCGTAGACGACAGAAATGATGCCGTCGAGCAGCGCCTTGGCGTAGAGCGTCGAATGGTCGCCGGTCAGGCCGGAGTCGAGCGCGCCCATGATGGCCATTGCGCCCACGCAGAAGAGGAGCGAGGCGGTGACAAATCCCTCGGAAAGCGAGGCTTTCGACCCTTTTCCGCCAAATTTTCGCTCGACCCAGTCGCCGAGCTGATGCATGTGTTCATCGAGCTGTAAGAGTTCGCCGAGGATCGCGCCGATCGCGATCGAAAGGATGGCGACGAGCGTGTTTTCGCCCGCGAGCATGCCGTCCACGCCGATGTAGAGCACGCAGAGCGCCGCGCCCTTTTCCATCGCGTCGCTGAAGCGCTCGGGGATAAACTTGCCGAGCAAGAGTCCGGCGATGCTGCCCGCGACGATCGCGGAGGAGTTGACAATGGTACCGGTCAGGATCATTGACTGCCGCCTTCTTTCTCTTTCTCGTACCCGGCAAGCGTCAGGATGACGTCGCCCGCCATCATCAGCCCCGCGCAGCCGGGGACCCACGTTAAGCTGGCCGGTACACTGCGGCGGCCCGGCGGGGGCGCTTCCAGCGCTTCGGGCTTGGCGGGAAGCTCTGGGGAGTAGATCACGCGCAGGTGCTTGACGCCGCGGTCGCGCAGCTCTTTTCGCATCACGCGCGCGAGCGAGCAGTTGCGCGTTTTGGAGATGTCCGTGATGCATAGCTGCGAAGCATCCAGCTTGTTCCCCGTGCCCATGGCGGAGAGGATGGGAATGCCTCGAGCCTGCGCCGTCTGGATGAGGTCGAGCTTGCTCGACACCGTGTCGATCGCGTCGAGGATGTAATCATAGCGCGCGGTGAAGAAGTCCTCGCGGTGCGCGGCGTCGTAGCGCGCACAGATGAGATGCAGCCTGACGTCGGGGTTGATGTCGCGGCAGCGCGCGGCGAGCGCGTCGGTTTTGTTTTGGCCGACGGTGGAGTGCAGCGCTTCGAGCTGGCGGTTTAAGTTTGTGGGGCTCACGGTGTCGTCGTCGATGAGCGTCAGCTCGCCGACGCCCGAGCGCACCAGCGCCTCGACCGCGTAGCTGCCCACGCCGCCAAGGCCGAATACGGCCACATGGCTGTGCCGCAGGGCGTCCATCGCATCGCCGCCGAGGAGCATCTGCGTGCGTAAAAACTGATTGTCCATAGTGTCGCCTCAAAAGTCAGAATCAAAAAGAAATAAGCTGCCGGTCAGAAACCGGCAGCTTATTTTGTCGTAAGTAGGGAGATTTACCCGACGTACTTCATGCCGCTGAGCTGCTCGGCCTCCACACCATCGGTGATGGCAGCGTACCACTCGTTGTAGGCGCTGCTCTTGAGAGAGGTCTCCGCCTGAACGTACCAGTAGGGGTTCTCATTTGTGCTGACAAAGTACATCACGTGATAGCCGTAGCTCGTCTGCACGATGCCGGTGTCGCCCGCCTGACGGGAGGGATCGAAGCACCAATCCTCAAACTCGCTGTCCGTCTGGCCGCGGTAGATATCGGTGTACAGGCCGCCGGAGGAGGCGTTGGAGTCGGTGGAGTTGGCGACGGCCAGGGCGGCGAAGGCGTCCTCGGTCTTCTCGCCGTCGTTGTACTGCTGCAGGAGCTCGTTGGCCTTGTCCTCACTGTCAACAAGGATGTGACGCACGGAAACCGTGTGATAGTCGTTGCGGCTGCGGGAGTGGAAGAGCACAGCGTAATAACCCTTCTCGCCATAGGCGGCGACGGTGGTGTCGCCCTCCTGACGGGCGTCGTCAAACGCCCAGGTCAGCATGTCGGAAGAGCCGTTCGCGGCATAGCCAATGTGCGCATAGGAGCCTTCCATATCCTCGCCGATGGCATCGAACGCCTCGCCCTGCGCGTAGCGGGAAAGGGCGGTCTCGGCCTTCTGCTTGGCCTCATCAAGAAGCTGGGCCTTCTCCTCGTCGGTCGCATCGCTGCCGGCGCCGGAGCTGAAGAGGATGTACTCGATGTCAACGCTCTGGAAGCTCTTGGGGTCGGCGTCGTAAGCGGCCTGCACCTCGTCGGAGGTGTAGGACAGGGAGTCAGAGTAGCTGTTGGAGTAAGCCTGCGCGAGCGCCATCATGCGGATGTTGCGCTCGAAGACCTTCTCGTTGACCAGCGGGCCGCACACGGCCTTGATGTACTGCGCGCGGGTGTAACCGGCGGAAGCTGCAGAAGCATCCAGATCGGAGAGCGTCTCCTGCACGGACTGCTCCACTTCCTCGCTGGCGTCAAAGCCTTCAGCCTCAGCCTTCTGCGCGAGCAGGGCGTAAGACTTGAGGCTCTCGAGCGCCTGATCGCGGAAATAGTCGTACCAGGTGCCGCCATCGGTCACGGGGCAGTCCTGCTCCTTGAGCGACTTGCTGGTGTCGAGACCGTAAACGCTCAGATAGTAGGAGTTCTTGGAAACAAAGCTATTGTAGATGGTGTTGTAGAAATAGCTCACATCAGCGGCCGTGTAGGTCTCGTTGCCGATGGTCACGGCGTCGGCGCTGCGTTCGATCACCTTGGAGTTGGCGACCGTGACGACGATACCGACGATCACGAAGATGACGGCGATGGCGATATACAGGGCATTGCTGCGGCGATCCTTCGCCTGCTCGTCCTTTTCGCGCTTTGTCCGGGGATCGACATAACCGCCTGCCAGATTCTCCTGGCGGCTCTTCTTTTCTCTGGATGCACTCATTTGTTTGTTCAGTCCTCTCAATTATTGGGTTTTGCAGATTTGCAAAAGTGCTATTGAAAATGCCCAATCATTATAACGAATGGAACACAATAATGCAATGACAAAATTGTGAAGATTCTTCGTACCATTTTCCGCCCGCAGGCGGAAAACAATTAAAATCGTAATTCCTGACGACATGTGCGTCAGGAATTACTCTTTGCGCAAAGCGAGTGTCGAATTGTCTGCTTGTGCAGACAATGAGGCACAGAGCGACGCGAATCTTTCTCAATGAAAGCGACGTAAGTCGGTCTCATTGAAGTTACTTCGTGCCGAAAATGCGGTCGCCCGCGTCGCCGAGGCCGGGGACGATGTAGCCGTGCTCGTTGAGATGATCATCGAGTGCGCCGGCGTAGATGTTGACGTCGGGGTACTTCTCCTGAACGGCCTTGATGCCTTCGGGAGCGGCGACGAGCACCATGAGCGTGATGTGCTTGCAGCCGCGCTTGACCATCTCGCCGATGGCTTCGCAGGCAGAGCCGCCGGTGGCGAGCATCGGGTCGACGATCATCACGTCGCGCTCGGCAACATCCTTGGGCATCTTGCAGAAGTAGGGGTGGGGCTCGAGCGTCTCTTCATCGCGGTACATGCCGATGTGGCCCACGCGGGCGGAGGGCACCATGCGCAGCACGCCGTCGACCAGGCCGAGACCGGCGCGCAGGATGGGGACGACAACGAACTTCTTGCCTGCGAGCGTGGGGGCGTCCATCTCGCAGATGGGGGTCTTGATGTGCTTGGTGGTCAGCGGGAGGTCGCGCGTGGCCTCGTAGGTGATGAGCATACCGATCTCGGACACGAGCTCGCGGAAATCCTTGACGCTGGTGTTTTCATCGCGCATGATGGTGAGCTTGTGGGCGACGAGGGGGTGGTTCATGATGTGTACTTTCTCGTTGAATTTGGCTTCCATTGCTTTGACCTCCGAAAAAATATATTTTAATGTGTTTTTGCTTACTGGTTCAATTTGGAGCTTCTCAGGCGCTCTGCCTGCGCGGGGCGCAGATAAACGGGGAGAAGCTCCTGCGCGCTCACGGCCTCGCCGCGCGCATAGGCGCGCTCGGCCGCAAGGCCGACGCCCACGGCACTCTGATAAAGGAGCATACTGGGCGCGAGCGAGCACTTGACGCCGTGCTCTTCTAAATAACGATAGCACAGCACGCCGCCGTCGCCGAGGACGGTGATGGGCTGCTGCTTGCCTTGAAGCTGCGCGCAGAGCTCTTCGAGCGAGATCGCGCGGTCCGGCGTCAGGCGCGTGAGTTCGCCGCCCTTTGCCTCGAAAACGGCGTTATAGACCTGCGAGCGGCGCGCGTCCATCGCGCCGACGATAAGCCCGTCGATGTGCGCGGCATTCTGCGCCATGGCCTCGAGCGTCGAAACGCCGAGGCACGGCTTGTCTGCGGCCCAGGCAAGGCCCTTGACCGCCGCGATGCCGATGCGAAGGCCCGTGAACGAGCCCGGCCCCGCCGCGATGGCGATGGCATTGATATCATCGAGCGTCAGATCGGCGTTTTTGAGCATCGCATCCACCATCGGCAGAAGCGTCCGGCTGTGCGTCAGCCCCGTGCACTGATAGGCGGAGGCGAGCGGCGCGCCGTCTTCGACAACGGCGCAGGAAACGCTCTTTGCCGATGTTTCCAGAGCGAGAATTTTCATGCGAATCTGCCTCCTGTGACCGTGATGGTGCGCCAGTCTTCGTGCTCGTCTGTGCGCGCGATGTCGACATAGATCGTGTTCTCCGGCAGCGCGTCGGAGACGCGCTCGCTCCACTCGACGGCGCAGACGCCGCCGCGGGCGAGATAATCGTCCCAGCCGATGTCGAACAGCTCGTCCGACGAGCCGAGGCGGTACATATCAAAATGGAAGAGCGGCGTTCTGCCCTCGTACTCGTTGACGATGGTGAACGTCGGGCTCGTGACGCGTCCGCGGCAGCCAAGGCCGCGCGCAAGACCGCGCGTGAAGGCGGTCTTTCCCATGCCGAGCGAGCCCGTGAAGGCGAGCACATCGCCGCCGCGGAGCTTTTGGGCAAGCTCTTCGCCGATCGCCTCGGTCTCCTGCGTGCTGTGCGACAGAAATTGCATGGTTTCGCCTCCTTGACCCCATTTTCACCCATATTACCAAATAGTATAGCACAGCGCGCCGGCCTTTACAATTCCTTTTCTGCGGAAAGAGGGAGAAATGTGCGTTTACAAATGGGTAAAATTGTGCTAAAATACATCGAAAACTTTGTGCGAAGGGAGCGTGAGGCTGTGAACAGATTCCGCGATTTTTTAAGTGATGTGGTGCGGCAGTCGGATATGGTGATGCTGTCGCTGTGCACCGTTTCCACGCTCTACGGCATGGTGCTCATCGCGAGCGCCACGCATTTCCGCAATACCTTTAAATATGTTGCCATTCAGGGCGTGGGTCTGCTGCTCGGCATCGTGCTTTACTTCCTGCTCTCCAGCATCGACGTGTCGGAGGTCGGAAAAAAATGGAAGTGGCTGCTGGCGTTCAACTTTGGCTTCATTCTGCTGCTGCGCACGCCCTTTGGCCTGACGCGAAACGGCAACCGCGCCTGGCTCGGCGTGAACGACATTGGCAAAAGGCTCGGCGTCGGCTTTTTGGAGAATTTTCCCATCACCGTCCAGCCCGCCGAGATCGTGAAGATCACGTTCATTATCCTCTTGGCGCGCCAGCTTGCGCTGCTGCAGGAGAAAAAGGACCTCACGCGCTTTTCCAATGTCATCCAGCCCACGGCGCACGCGGGGATCATGTTCCTCTTTTATTATGTGATCTCCAAGGATGCGGGCAGCGGCCTTGTGTATCTGTTCGTCTTTGTGTGCATGGCGTTTGCGGGCGGCTTTGCGCTGCGTTGGATCTTCCTCGGCCTTGGCGGCGCGGTGGGCGGATTCCTTGCTGCGTGGAATTTCAATCTCCTGCGCGGCGACTGGTACGACCGCATCAAGGTCATTCTGGACCACAGCTACCAGCCCGAGGGCAAGGGCTGGCAGCAGACGCGCGGAATGCTCGCTCTCGGCTCGGGCAAGCTGACGGGGCAGGGCCTCTTCAACGGCACGCAGACGCAGTCGTTGTACCGGTCGAGTCTTCCCGAGCGGCAGACGGACTTCATCTTCTGCGTCTGCGGCGAGGAGCTGGGCTTTATCGGCTGCCTTCTCGTCATCGTGCTGCTGCTGGCCATCATCGTCCGCTGCCTCATTGTCGCGCGCGAAGCGCCGAGTCGCATGGAAAGCCTTGTGTGCGTCGGCATGGCGGGCATGCTCATCTTCCAGACCATTGCCAACATCGGCATGTGCTTGTTCCTTATGCCGGTCATCGGGCTGACGCTGCCGTTTTTCAGCTACGGTGGCTCGTCGATCGTGACGCTGTTCGCTGCGATGGGGGTCGTGTCGGGCATCAAGAAGTGGTCAAGGCCGGAGTGGCTCATAAACTGACGTTTCAAAAGCGGGGATTCTCTTTGAGAGAATCCCCGCTTTTGAGATTATCGGAGAGATGGCGAAGCCGTCTCTCCGATAAAATTGCACTCCGCTTCGTGCCTTGCCGCCCGCAGGGCGGCTGCGACACGCGCGGAGTGAGAAGAGTAAATTCCGACGCACATGTCGTCGGAATTTACGATTAAGATCATTTCGCGCCTGCGGGCGCGAAAGCCTGCGGCGCATTTAATCCCGTTCGATTTTTTCGCCGCTGATGGTGTCTTCGGCGGTACCGTAGGAGATGACGCCGCGGCCGAATTTTTTGCGCAGGGCATCCATTGCGGATTCGACGGCCTCCTGCTTTTCCTGCTGTGTGTCGTCCGTGCTGAGCAGGTCGAGCTGGCGGTAGGATTGCGCTTCTTCGGTCAGATGCAGTGCCGTGACGGAGAGGAGCCGGATAGGGTCGGGTGCTTTCCACAAGTCCTTTGCAAGGCGGAGCGCGGTATCGTTGATCTCGCGCATCAGGTGCGTGCTGTGGTCGAGCGTCGTCTGGCGCGAAAAGACCTGAAAGCGGCTGTTTTTGATGCCGACCTGCACGCCGCCGCAGTAGAGCCCGTAGCGCCGCAGGCGCATCGCCACACTGTCAGAAAGCAGCGAGATGCCGCTTTGCACCTCATCCCAGCGCGTCAGGTCGCGGCGGAACGTCGTCGAATTGCCAACGGATTTGATCGGCTCGCGGTCCGCCGCTCCGCGGACGGGGGAGTCGTCGAGGCCGTTGGCATAGCGGTAGAGCTGCGAGCCCATTTTGCCCATCAGGGTTTCGAGCATTTCCTCGCTGCATTTTGAGAGTTCGCCGATCGTGCGCACGCCGTAGCGGCCCAGCAACTCCTGTGCACTGCGGCCGACAAACAAAAGGTCGCCGACGGGCAGGGGAAAGACGATGTCGCGCCAGTTGTCGCGTGCGATGACAGTCGTGGCGTCAGGCTTTTTATAGTCGCTGCCGAGCTTGGCAAACACCTTGTTGAACGACACGCCGACCGAGATCGTCAGCCCAAATTCGCGCCTGATGCGGCCTCGCAGCGTGTCGGCGAGCGCTCTGGCGTCCCCGCCGAAGAGGTGGAGGGAATTTGTCACATCCAGCCAGCTCTCGTCGATGCCGAACGGCTCGACTAAGTCAGTGTACTCGCCGTAGACGGCATTGATTTTTTTCGAGTATTCGGCGTAGAGCCGATGGTGCGGAGGCAGCAGGATGAGGCCGGGGCATTTCTGCTTGGCCTTCCAGATGGTCTCCGCCGTTTTGACGCCGCAGCGCTTCGCCGGTTCATTTTTTGCCAGGATGATGCCGTGGCGCTCCGTCGGATCGCCGCAGACCGCGACGGGCAGATTACGCAGGTCGGGATGGCTCAAAAGCTCGCAGGAGGCATAAAAGCAGTTGCAGTCGCAGTGCAGAATGATGCGCTCCATCGCGTTCACCTCGTTTCACGAACAGTGTAGCATAAAATGCGGAATAGAACAAGTGTTTGAAAATAAAAAGTACCCGCCGAATGGCAGGCACTTTCTTGAATAGTTTGCGTCAATATTCTCTCACGCTATACAGCGCCGCGCCGATGGCGGTAGCAAACGTCGCGTTTTCGGGAATAATAAAATTGACATGGTAGAGCTGTTTGAACAGCTCGAAGGTCTCCTTTGCCGGCGGCAGCATCGTCAACGCACCCGTGAGGACGACCGTGTCCGTGCCGCAGCACTTGCACGCGAGCACCGACATTGTGCCGATGGACTGGAGCACCAGGTTGACGATGCCAAGCATCTTGTCCGACGGCGTCGCGTCGTCGGCGACCTTGGCAAAGTTCGCCGCCGTGGCCTCGGGCGGGAGGTCGCCCACCTGCTCGCGCGAGAGGTCGGCCATCGTCAGGTCGATGTGGCTGAGGTCGCCGTCCTGACAGAGTTTGCGGATCAGCGCGTACTGATGCACGCCCGTCGTCAGCGAGCTGAGGCCCGCGAGCGTGCCGCCGCCCACGCCGCTGCCGATGAGATGGCGAACCTCTTTCCCTTTATTGGCCCAAAGAAACGACGTGCCCGTGCCCATACTGACGACGACCGCGTGCTCCTTGCCCGAGAGGGCGAGGCCGCCCACGCCGACGGAGGGGAATTCTTCGACCTTGATGGTCTTCACGCCGTAGATATCGCCCTCGACATACGAAGAGCCTACGCCCGTGAGCGCGATGTGGCGGATGTCGGAGAGCTGGAGATGATGTGTGGAAAGGAAATTGCCCATCGCGCCGTAGAGCGAGGTGAGCGGATCGTCAGCCTTGACGCGCAGCATGTCGATGACGGAAAGATCGGGGGCAAGACCGACGATCTTCGTGCTCGAACCGCCGATGTCAATGCCTAAAATAACACCCATTGTGATGCTCCGTTTCTTTAGAAAGTCCCTTTATCATAGGGGACGCAATGGATAAAGTCAAGTAAAAAGCGGAAAAAGGGCGGAAAGCCTTGCTTTATTTTGGTATGCAGGATATAATGCACCTATTACAAGGCGCGGCACAGTCCGCGCCGTGACACTATGAGGTGACTATGAAAACCGATCAGAAGCTCAATATGACCATGCTCTGCGACTTCTACGAGTTGACTATGGGCAATGGCTACTTGAAAGCAGGGTTCCAGGATCGCATTACCTATTTCGACGTTTATTTCCGCTCGGTGCCGGACGGAGGCGGGTACGCCATTGCCGCCGGTCTTGACCAGCTGATCGACTATATCGAGGATCTGCACTTCGACCAGCAGGACATCGACTACCTGCGCGGGAGAGGTATCTTCTGCGAGGAATTCCTCGACTATCTTGCAAACTTCCACTTCAGCGGCGACATTTACGCCGTGCCCGAGGGCACGCCCGTCTTCCCGAAAGAGCCGATGGTCGTCGTGCGCGCGCCCGCGATCGAGGCGCAGCTGCTTGAAACGTTCGCGCTTTTGACAGTGAACCATCAGAGCTTGATCGCCACCAAGGCCAACCGCATCGTCCGCGCCGCCAAGGGTCACGCCGTGATGGAGTTCGGTTCCCGCCGCGCGCAGGGCTCCGCCGCCGCCATCGACGGCGCTCGTGCTGCCTATATTGCGGGCTGCTGCGGCACTGCCTGCACCATCTCCGACCAGCTCTACGGCACGCCGGCGCTCGGCACGATGGCCCACGCCTGGGTACAGATGTTCGACACGGAATACGATGCGTTCGCGACGTACTGCAAGCTCTACCCGCAGAACGCCGTCCTGCTCGTCGACACCTATAACACCTTAAAATCCGGCATTCCCAACGCCATCAAGGCGTTCAACGACGTGCTCAAGCCCATGGGCATCAAAAAGTGCGGCATCCGCCTGGACAGTGGCGACATCGCCTATCTTTCCCGCAAGGCACGTAAGATGCTCGACGAGGCGGGCTGGACGGAGTGCACCATCACCGTTTCGAACTCGCTCGACGAGTACCTCATTCAGGACCTCTGGATGCAGGATGCGAAGATCGACGCCTTCGGCGTCGGTGAGCGTCTCATTACCGCCAAGAGCGAACCGGTCTTCGGCTGCGTCTATAAGCTCGTCGCAGTGGAGGACAAGGACGGCAATATCGTCCCCAAGATCAAGATCAGCGAGAATGTCGGCAAGATCACGACACCGCACTTCAAGAAGCTTTACCGCTTCTACGGCCGCGACACCGGCAAGGCCATCGCCGACTATCTGACGGTCTACGACGAGACCGTGGACGACAGCCAGAATCTTGAGATCTTCGACCCCGACGCCACGTGGAAGCGCAAGGAGGTCTACCACTTTGAAGCGCGCGAGCTGCTCGTGCCCATCTACCAGAAAGGCAAGCTCGTCTACAAGCGTCCCGGCATCGAGGAGATCAAAAAATACTGCGCCGAGCAGGTCGATACCCTCTGGGACGAGGTCAAGCGCTTCGATAACCCGCATAACTATTATGTGGACCTCTCGCAGAAGCTCTACGACATCAAGACCGAGCTTTTGAACGAGAAGAACGAGCGCTACGAGAAGAACTGAGGAAAACAAAAAATCAAAAACAGGGAACAGCCAACAGGAGGGGACTGAGACTGCGATGAAGGGATTCCAGATTCAGCAAAAGGGCGAGCGGCGCATTTCTGCGGCGCTGCGGATCATGCTGGTTGTCGTCCTGCTTGCGGTGCAGATCGGCTTTGTTGTCGCCATCTCCTACTTTATGCAGGAGTATCTGGCGCTGGCCTACGGCGTCGTACAGGTCGGCGCGCTGTTCCTTGCGGTGCATATCTACAATGAACCAGGTGAGCTTTCCTATAAGCTCATCTGGTTCATCCTGCTTTTGCTGGCCCCGCCGGTGGGTATGATTCTCTGGTTCCTCTGGGGCGGCGCGGCGCAGAAGCGCCATCTGCCGCGGAACACCAAGCGCTTTCCTGACGAGCCGGAGAGCGTGCGCATGCGCAGTGAGATCGCCGTCGACAAGCTCACGCGCCAGCTGCCCGCTTGGTCGCGCACGGCAAACTACCTCTGCCGCCGCGATTTCCAGCTCTATCAGAATACCTCTGTCACGTACCTGCCCGAGGGCGCGATTTTGCTGCGTAATCTCATTGACCGCGTAGCCAAGGCGGAGCGCTTTATTTTCCTTGAATACTTCATTCTGGCTGAGGGAAAGCTCTGGGATGAGCTTGAAAAGATCCTCTGCGCCAAGGCGCGCGAGGGGGTTGAGGTCAAGATTATTTTCGACGACTTCGGCAACATCAAGCGCTTTTCCGGCGAGACGATCGACCGTCTGCGCGAGGTGGGCGTCGAGGTATTCATCTTCAACCCCGTGCACGAGTATGTGAACCGCCTGCACTTCAACTACCGCGACCACCGCAAGATCGCCTGCATCGACGGTGACGTCGCCTACACCGGCGGCGTGAACATCGCCGACGAGTACGCCAATATCATCGAGCGCTTCGGCTACTGGAAGGACAGCGGCGTATGTCTTGAAGGCGATGGCGCCTGGGGCCTGACGGCAAGCTTTATCCGCATGTGTGTGAACCTCGGCGGCGTGATGCACAACGAGCACGACTATTACCGCCCCCATACGCCGGTCAAAAGCGAGGGCTTCTGCCAGCCGTTTACCGACGGACCGCAGAACAACCCCGACAATCCGGCCGAGGATGTGTTCCTCCAGATGATCTCCGGCGCGCGGCGCTTCCTCTATATCACGACGCCGTACTTCATCCCCGATGAGAGCCTGATGCGTGCATTGTGCATCGCGGGCGACGGGGGCGTGGACGTGCGGCTGATGCTGCCGGGCAAGCCTGACCACTGGTACGCCGACTGCGTGGCGGAGTCGTACTTCGGCGAGCTCATCAAACACGGCGTAAAGGTATACCGCTATACCCCTGGCTTTCTGCACGGAAAAAGCATCATGGTCGACCGCGAAGCAGCCTTTGTTGGCTCGGCGAATATGGACTACCGCAGCTTTGAGCTCGACTATGAATGCGGCGTGATGGTCTACAGCGCGCCGATGATCGAATCGCTGCTCGAGGATATGGATATGATCGTCGACCACAGCCGTCTCGTCACAAAAGAGGAGTGGGCTAAGCGCAGCGTCCTGCGCCGCGTGTTCGAGCCGCTGCTGCGCTTGTTTGCCATCTGGATGTGACAGGAAAATGGGGAAGAGGCAGGAATTTTCCAAATTTTGATTTTTTAGAAAATTTCCTGTTGACAAATGCAAAGTTCCTGCTATAATAACATTTGTTCGCTGAACGACACAGCGCGGCGAGCAACGCAATATAGCGGGATTGTGTAATGGTAGCACAGCGGACTCTGACTCCGTATGTGAGGGTTCGAATCCTTCTCCCGCTGCCAAAGAACCGCAGTCGAAAGGTTGCGGTTCTTTCTTTTTAGTGCATGATTTAGGCACTTTTGACGCAGAAAAGTTGCATTTGCATTTTGACAGAATATGTTTTACCCCTAAGTTTACCCCAATTAAAAGTTTTACCCCTCAACGGGGACAAAAGCAGCTCCGCCAATGATGATATCGACGGAGCTTTTTTCATGCCTTTTTGAGATTTTCAAAATAGCCCTGCATCCGGGCGGCGCTGTCCTCCTTCATGCGCTCTGAGACGTGGCCGTAAACGTCCAACGTAAAAGCCGCGGTCGCATGACCGAGGTTTTCTTGCACGGTCTTCACGTCATCGCCGTTTTGCAGGGAGAGCACGGCGAAGGTGTGGCGCAGATCATGCACACGGGCGTCCGGCGCTCCTGCTTTGCCTGCAATCTTCTTATGATGTGCATAAAGGCGCTGCGGGTGCAGGTGGTCGCCGAGCGCATTTATGAAAACGAGCCGACAGGCGGCGTACTGCTTGGCGGGGTCTATCCAGTCCTGCCAAAGATCACCGGCCTGTAAACGCCTTTGCGCCTGCTTAGAGCGAACGGCGCGCAGCATATCCATGACGAAGGGGGCGGGGCGCAGGATGCGCGTCTTGTCTTTTTTGAGGGCGGCAAACTGGAAACCGCCGGCCTCGGCGGGGCGTTTCTGCAACTGCTTGCAAATCTTGAGCGTGCCTTTTTTGAAGTCGATACAATCCCATGTCAGGCCCAGCGCTTCGGCTTCACGCAGGCCGGTAAAGAGGATTACTTTCAGAATATCTCCATAATCGTTGTCGGCATCCGCTGTGGCGAGATAAGACTTGACCTGTTCGTCGGTAAGCGGCATGATCTGCGCTTTCTCGACGCGGGGAAGGTCTACCATGTCACACGGATTGCGTGCGATGTAGCCCACCTTGACGGCCTGAGAAAGGGCCTTTGTCAGAACGCCGTGAACATTGCGCACAGTCTTTGCGTTGAGCGGTGCGGTCTCCGTGACGGCGACGCCGTCCTTTTTGATAATCTTGCCCTGCTTGTCCCGTTTGGGAACAATGCGGCCATTGGCGAGCAGATCGTTGTAAAAGCCCTGGATGATATGCGGCGTGAGTTTGGAATAATGAATACTAATGATGATTTATCTATATATGAGTTTGAAGAAAAGCCAGCTAATCCTAAGAGTAATATGGCATCAATGGGTGTTTATATATTTAACTGGAAGGTTCTAAGACAAGCATTAAAGGATGATGAAAAAGATAAGGAATCAAGTAATGACTTTGGTAAAAACATAATTCCTAAGCTGTTAAATGAAGGTAGAAAGTTAGTTGCATATCCATTTAAGGGCTATTGGAAAGATGTTGGTACAATCAGCAGCCTTTGGGAAGCAAATATGGATTTATTAAAAAGAGAAAGTGGATTAAATCTTTATGATGATGATTGGAAGATTTATTCTGTAAGTCCAGTAAGACCTGCTCAATATATAGGAAAAGATGCAAATGTTAAGAATTCATTAGTTGTTGAAGGATGTACAGTTCATGGAAAAGTAGAGAATTCTGTATTATTTGAAGGTGTATATATTGGGAAGAACACTGTTATTAAGGACTCTGTAATTATGACAGATGCTAAGATAGGAGATAATGTAGTTATTAATAAAGCTATTATAGGTGGAGAAGCAAAGATTAGAAAAGACTGCAAAATAGGAGATGGTGAAAAAATATCAGTTATAGCATCAAAAGAAGATGTTAAAAGTGGCAGTGTAATAAAGGCAATGGATGTTTAATATAAGGGGGTAGATGAGAAGATGAATAACTGTATTGGTATAATTAATTTAGATGAAAATGAAAAAAAAACAACGGAGTTAACAAGACATAGGCCATTAGCATCTTTACCTATAGCTGGTAGATATTTACAATCGGGCGAA
>ENA-ORCP01000041-ORCP01000041.1-human-gut-metagenome-genome-assembly--contig:-NODE-41-length-86459-cov-22.068510_pt1 | contig 86459 bp, 69 predicted proteins | sample MGYA00242990_ERZ507991 | MGnify/ENA primary metagenome ERZ507991 (study PRJEB26167, sample SAMN06115496) | human gut metagenome | host: Homo sapiens | place: China:Henan | collected 2015-05-07 | study... | reverse complement strand
AGAGGTATCAGGGAAGGGAGCAATCATGGCAGGGAAGGAGTATAATAGAAGATAAATTAAAGGTCTAGATGAAGTGATAAAAGAGGAAATCTGGGGAAGAGCTGATTAAATCGCTTTCTGCTTTTATTCTGAAATTTTTATGTAATGCAAGGAGTGGGATAACGCAAATAGCGAGCTATTTAAAGAATCCCAAATCTTGATAAAATGGCTGTGTGGAATCATGGTGATGGACTATGCTTAAAAAACTCGGCATTGCAATTGGAATTTTCTGCTTTTATCATATTTTTTTCTTTACCCTGCAGTTTATTCATGTAATGTCCCAACCAACAGCATGGGATTTTCATGCGCCGGTTTTGTTCGGAAATCAACTTAGAGTTCGAGTTTTGGAAAGAAGCAATGGAAACATATTGGCGGATTTTAGGCCGGAAGATAAAATGAAAGGGACGCTTCTTGACAGGCATGTATATAGGGTTAAGACTGAATCTGATATATTTTACCGGGATAAAGTCCTATATTCCTTGGGAAGTGCGGGCTTTTATGTAATTTATGCAGAGCCTTATAAAATCAAAGTTTATCAAAATCCGAATCAGCCGGTATCGGAACGGATGGAAATTGATAAATCTTTATCAAAATATGGAGAGAATGAATTGAAGGTAGTTTCACAGATTTCTGATTTCAATAAAGAGGAAAGAAAGGTGTATAAGGAGATGGCAGCCCAGGCAGAGAAAGATCCGCAGTTTCATCAGGAATAGGCCTGTTGCGTGGGGGGTCAAAATTGATACAGTATAGTTTGATTTTGCTTATGGACAGCGTTTTATTTATGATAAGTAATCGCCGGCAGCAGGGCGAGACGAAAACGCAAAAATTATATTATTATGCAGGCGGTTTATCAGGCTTATTATATTTTTCATGGCTTTTATACATTAGTGTAAACCATTATGATTTTAATGTAGCAGTCATGTTCTGCCTTATTTGTGCTATTTTTATTCTGCAGAATAGAAGGTCTCAGTGGTGTTCCAGGAAAAAATATGATATACAGATAAAGCTATATGGGGATAATTCTAAAGAAGCAAAGCAATGCAGGAGGCATATCAACTGTTTGCGGATATTAAATAAAGCTTATTATATTGGATTGGCGATTTTTATATTTGTGCTTGGGGTTGGATTCCATAATGGAAAACTTTAAGGGAATATGTATTTTCAAATAAGCACGATTCTCTATGCTGATTTCATTTATTTCATATCTGCTGTATCAAACTTCATACAGTTCCACGGTAAAGCCCGGGAAAGCACTGATTTTTACAGAATCAAATTTCATCAGTGCTTTTCCGGGGCTTTTCATGAAGTAATAGCTTTTTTCGCGGCGGTTGTATAGAATAAAGAAAGGAGTATAAAGAAATCAAAGGGCAGCCCTGGCTGCCGTGGAATAGAATGAATCGGGATGTGATAGGTATGTCGAATCGAAGCTGGCTGAAGCAGGAGATTCCTCACTGGGTGAAGGAAGATGTGATTTCGGAGGATGCGGGGAAGAAGATTCTTTCCCGGTATAAAAGGCAGGACAGCAGGGCTTATAAGGAGGCCCTGTTTATCCTGGCTGCAGTGTGTATTATAGGGGGCATTTTCTTCCTCTGTGCCAGCCTGTGGAGCGGGCTGGACCAGGATCAGCGATTCCTGCTGGCCCTGGCGCCGCTGACTGTGTCTTTCCTATGCGCGGCGGCGGTGGCGCTGGTGGATAAAGGTCTTTTGGCTCCGAAGGAAAAGAAAAAGGAGATGGATGGCGAAGAAACGGAGGAGGAAGTGCTTCTTCCGAAGAAATTGCCGCCGGTGCACCGGGTGCCGGTGTTCCTGCGGGAGGCGGCCGCCACTTTCCATGGCATATGCCTTATCGGTGCTTTCTGGATGGTGGGGGATTCCTTCAAGCTGTCCTCTGATTTGTACAGTGCCCTTGCGCTCTGCGCTTTTCTCCTTCTCATCATGACGGTGGTGACAGAGTCGGCGGGCATGGGTATTATTTACATGATTGTTTCGGTGGGCATTTTCTACAGCGCACCGGTAAGGGGCTGGCCGGAGGCGGCGTCCTGGATTTACATGTTTCTAGCCCTGGGCATCCTGGGCCACATGCTCCGGAGCCACCGGGACCGGGCGGTGGTGTGCTTTTCCTGGGTGTGGGCAGTAGGTATTCTGCTTCTCATTTTCTGGTCCGCAGGAAATATGCTGTGGCAGACCATTTTCTTCTCCCTGGCGGCGGCGCTGACCTGGATGGCGGGGGGGCTTTTCCGCTCCTACGGCCTGGGGGCCGATGCGCTCCGTTTCTTCGGCGGCATTGCGGTTTTCGCAGTGCTTCTGGAGGGCTCCTACGGCGCGGTGTGGGCGGATATTTCCGGCAGCTACGCCCTGTGGTTCATTTTCATCCTTTTTCTGGCAGCGGACGGTGTGCTTCTTTTCCGTATCGCTTTGAAGAAGGAATGGCTTTCGGTGCTGGCAGGTCTCACACCCTTTGTGATGGGTCTTTCGGCGATTGTGTCTATTTTTGAAACTACCGGTGCCCTGCCGGCCATTATCGTTTCCATTTATGCAGGTATCCTGGCGGGAGGCGTCATCATCCGGGGCCTTTTGACGGATCGGGCGGTGCAGAGCTGGGCCGGCGTGTTCCTCCTGGCGGGGGACGGAGCTATCCGGGTGATTGACTCGGCTTTGACCTTTGCCCAGAGGGGATTCTTCTTCCTGGGCATCGGTATCCTGGCAGCAGTGATATGTTACTTCCTCTATCTTCCCACCCGGAAGAAGACAGCGGTTCCTGAGAAAAAGAAAAATCAGGGAGAGGAGGGATCCCGATGATATCGAAGAAGTTATCACTCATCCTTCTGTCGGCGGTTTTTGTGATTGAGGCGGGCTCCCTTTTCTGGATTCGCGGCGATTACCGCTCCACCATGCTGGACGGGGCGGAATATGAGGTGCCGGCGGCCATCGATTTCAAGGGGGATTTTTACGGAAGAAATTATCTCCCCATTTACATCCCCCTCACCGAAGCGCCCTGGAAGGGCACGGTGACGCCGGAAAAGGGGCAGGAAATCTACCTGTCCTTTGACAAGAACAGTGAAGGCATGATGGAGCTCACCGGCGCGTCGGACAGGAAGCCCGGCGGCATGTACATCATTACCCGGGTGATTTCCGCTTCCGACGGACTGGTGCATTTCCGATTCCCTGCGGACCGCATGTACATGCTGCCGGAACAGCTGAAGAAGCTGTCGGTGGTGGAGCTGTCGGAGCGGGTACAGCTGAAGGATAAGACCGGGAAGAAGACGGAAACCCGGATGAAGAATGACCTCACCGCCCTGGTGCATATCAAGGACGGCAGGGTGGTGATTTCCAAGGTGCTGGCCAATGGCTCTCCTGTGGAGCAGACCTACACCACCGTAGGTAAGAATCTGTCCGTGAAATATGCAAGAAGCGGGAAGGAAAAGGATGCCTATTCCGTAGGCAGGGACACGGAGGATAAGCAATAAGGAATGGAGGGAGACCTATGTATATTATTTTGATGCGTCACGGGGAAGCGGTTCCTCAGACAGAGGATATAACAAACAGGGAAAGAGGACTTACGCCTAAGGGCATGCGGCAGGCCCGCCGGTCGTCCCGCATACTGGCCCGGTTCCTTAAGGAAAATCCCATCCGGATTTTTACATCCCCCTATGTGCGGACAAGGCAGACCGCCGGTATCCTGGCAGAGGAGTGCTTTGCCGAGGAAATCCATACGGCCGACGAGCTGCTTCAGCCCAACTGGCAGATGGTGAGAAACCACATTCTCCAGGAGGGCTCTCCCATTGCCCTGGTGAGCCATCATCCCTTCCTGCAGGCCTATCTTTTGACCACCTGCAGCGCGGCGGTGAAATTTGACCTGGCCGGCATTGCGGTCATTGACTATGACCTGAAGTGGAACCAGGGGAAGCTCATCGGTTATTTCACATCCGGCCTTCGGCAGCTGAAAAAGGAGGACTGACATGATACCTGTATTGACAGTGGCAGGCTCCGACTCCTCCGGCGGCGCCGGCATCCAGGCGGATCTTAAGACTTTTGCCGCCCTTGGAACCTACGGTATGAGCTGCATCTGCGCCTTAACCGCCCAGAATACGAAGGGCGTCACCATGGTGGTGAATACGCCGGTGGATATGGTAAGGGCCCAGCTGGAAGCCATATTTGACGATATCCCGCCAAAGGCGGTGAAGACCGGCATGCTTTCCTCCGCTCCCATCGTGGAGGCTGTGGCGGATTTCTTTTCCTCCCATAAAGTGCCTCTGGTGGTGGACCCTGTCATGGTGGCCACCAGCGGCGCCGTGCTTCTGGAAAAGGAAGCCATCCAAAGCTATAAGGAAAAGCTCATTCCCCTCTCAACGCTGATTACTCCCAATATTCCGGAGGCAGAGGTACTGTCGGGGCTGTCCATTAAAAATGAAGAGGACATGAAAAAGGCGGCCAGGGCTCTGATGGACCTGGGGCCTTCGGCGGTGCTGGTGAAAGGAGGCCACAGCGTGGAGGATGCCAGGGACATTCTCTATGATGGAAAGGAATTCCATGTATTTTCAGGAAAACGGATTTCCACGGAAAATACCCATGGCACCGGCTGCACCCTGTCCAGCGCCATAGCCGCAGGCCTGGCGAAAGGCCTTTCCCTTGTGGGCGCGGTGGGGGAAGCGAAAAAGTACATGGAAGGAGCCATTGCAAAGGCGGCAGTGGATTCTGTTGGCCATGGCCACGGCCCGGTGCACCATTTCTGGTTCTACGGGAAGAACTGGGGGCGCATGGAATGAACTATCCCTTCTTTGCCTTCATGGCCCGGATGAAATATATTTCCCGCTGGGGACTCATGCGGAATTCTATTTCCGAAAACGACGCGGAGCACACCCTGCAGACCGTCATGATTGCCCACGGCCTGGCGGTCATCGGGAGGGACATTTTCCACAAGGACCTGGATCCGGAAAGGGTAGCTCTCCTGGCCCTCTATCACGACGCCAGCGAAGTCTTCACCGGGGACATGCCCACGCCGGTGAAATATTTCACCAGTGACCTTCGGAGTCAGTACCAGAAAATCGAAGACCAGGCCCGGGAAAAGCTGCTCCGCACCCTGCCGGAGAGCCTCCAGCCTTCCTACAAGCCCTATGTGGTGGACATGGAAAAGGACCCCCTCTGGCCTCTGGCCAAGGCGGCGGACACCATGAGCGCCTACCTGAAATGTATGGAAGAAATCCGGGACGGCAACAGCGAGTTCAAGGAAGCATTCAAGTCCACCGAGGAGAAGCTGAAGGCCCTCCACATGGAAGAGGTGGACTGGTTCATGGACCACTTCGCCGGGAGCTTCACGGAAACGCTGGATGAACTGAACAGGAATATAAGATAAAGGAATGGGACACAGGAAAATCATTTCACTGTGTCCCATTTTTGGGTGGACAAAGCAGAAATGAATGTGTATAATTATTTACATAATTCGTATAAATTGCATAAAAATGAGGTGCTTTTATGAAACTGTGGAAAAAAGGCGTATTGGTTACATCGGCTCTCCTTCTGGCGGCCGGCATGATGGCAGGCTGCGGCGGCGAAAAACAGGCCGCTTCCTCCGCCTCTGGCAAAAACGTGCTGAAGGTAGCCACCAATGCCACCTATGTACCCTTTGAATTCAAAACAAAGGACGGCAAGGACTATACGGGCTACGAAATCGACGTGGTGAGGGCGGTGGCCAAGGAAATGGGAAAGGACGTGGAATTCCGGAACATCGCTTTTGATGGACTCATCCCCTCCCTCCAGTCCAAAGAAGTGGACATGACCGCTTCCGGTATGACCGCCACTAAGGAAAGGGCGGAAAAAATCCTTTTCGCTGCGCCTTTCTATGAAACAAAACTGGCCGTAGTCACCAAGGCAGACAGCGACATCTACTCCGTGGACGACATGACAAAGGGCCAGGAAGTGGCTGTGCAGGTAGGCACCACCGCCGCTTACTACGCTCAGGACAAGGGCATGAAGACAAGAAACTTTGACCACTCCTCCGACATCATCATGGAACTGAAAGCCGGCGGCGCTGTGGCAGGCATCCTGGACAAACCGGCAGCGGACTACTTTGTAGCCACCGACGGCAAAGGCGCCTTCCGCGTGGTGGACGTGCCGGATTCCAAGGTCCAGTACTTCGCCTTCGGCTTCAACAAGGACAACAAGCAGCTGCAGCAGGAAGTGAATAAGGCCATTGCAGACCTGAAACAGAAGGGAACCTTGAACGAACTTCACGAAAAATGGTTCAAAACCCCGCTCCCTGAAATGCCGGCTACCGCAGAAGAGGCACTGGGCATCTGATCATAGTGCAAAAAAAGAGCTCCCCAAGGGGGCTCTTTTTTTGTGGGCTGGCGGGCTGGCAGGACAGCTATCCGCTATCTGCTATCCGCTTCCCGCCGACTGGTATTTACTACCGATTGTCTCATATGCTTCGAGTACCGAGATTCTTCGCTTCGCTCAGAATGACGAGCCCGGCGGGGAGGAAAAGCACGTAACGCAGGCTCCGTCCACAGGAAGGAGCTGGGGGCAGCCCTGAGGAACACCGAGAAATTCCGGGCTGTCTGCTTGGAGGCTCCTTCCCGCCGACTGGTATTTATTACCGATTGTCTCATACGCTTCGAGTACTGCGCGCATTCTGCATAGAATGCGCGAGTCGACCAAAGTTGGCCCTGCGTAGAACAGCAATGTAGCAACATTGTTATTCTTATCCTCGTACACCCTTTTGCCACTTCGTGGCACTTCCCCTCAAGGGGAAACGAGAAATTTAGAATCGCTTTCCTTTTGGTTGGTCGACCGGCGATTCTTCGCTTCGCTCAGAATGACGAGCCCGGCGGGAAGGGAAAGCACGTAATGCAGGCTCCGTCCACAGGAAGGAGCTGGGGCAGCCCTGAGGAACACCGAAAAGTCAAGAGATACTTTATGTGTCACATCAGGCCCCTGCGGGGCCTCGGCCTTTCTACGAAAGGCCTGCTATCCTCCGTCGCCTGCGGCGACACCCCCTTCCAGAGGAAGGGGGCTATAGCACTTCGCCATGCAGCACTGGAGACACAAAGGTAAATCCCGTAACGCTGTCTTTATACTCATCGCCGAAGGCGATACCACCACCCTCTGAACCCTTTGAACCTTTTGAACCCTCTGAACCCGGGGCCGCTCTGCGGCCCCTTACATCTTCTCCACTTCTATGGCCTTTCCATAGGTGAAGGACCAGAGGTAGAGGTGGGACACCGGTTTGCCCAGAAGTTTTTCCGCTGCTTCTCCGTAGACCTGGAGCTGGATTTTGTAGTGTTTTTTCAGCTCTTCTTCCGTCATGGTGCGGTCGGTTTTGTAGTCGATGATGATGAAGTCTTTTTCGTATTCCAGAAGGCAGTCCATGACGCCCTGGAGGAAGATGTTTTCGCCTTCTTCGCAGTCGGGATAGAAGGAGCGGGCGGGGAGGAGGATGGAGAAGGGCATTTCTTTCCGGATGGCAGAGGCGGTTTTCATTTTTTCCGCCAAAGGACCTCTGGCGAAGGTCAGGAGGGAGGAGACAGGGGCGGGTTTCCTTTTTCCGGATAGAAGGATATGTCCTTCTTCTTCGGTGAATACTTTCTTTTCCACCAGCCCGTGGAGGGCATCTTCTATGGCAGCTTCCTCTGCCGGAAGGGTGGTGAAGTCTATCATTTCCATGGCCCTGTGCATGAGGGTGCCGAAGGAGGTGCCCTGGTATTTCGTTTCATCTCCGGAGAGGAAGAGGGGCGGCGCCGCATAGTCGGCGTCCAGGGCGTCGTCTCCGTCCTGCGCCAGAATCACCGAAGGAAGGGGCGGTTCATCGCTTTCCTTGTATTCCGCCAGTTCCCGGAGGTGTACGGCGGCGGTGGCGGTGAGCTTGGCCGGCGTTTCCAGGGCGCCTCTGTGGCCGTAGGTCCAGGAGAGCTGGGCGTCCATCCAGCCCGGCGCTTTGCAGGGAAGATGGGTGAGGAAATGGGAAAGTTCCGTTTTTTCTTCCCTGTTTTCTTCCTTTGGCGACGGAAGGATTTCTTCGGTGCCCTTCATGTCCAGTGCTTCCTTTTCCTCTTCCGTAAGAAGGTCGGTCTGGCTGGTGATGGAGAAGGTGAAGAGGGAGTGGTCAGAGGGGGCGTCATTCCGATAGGATGGGATTTTCCCCGCCCGGTCCCAGGCCTCTTTCATGGTGCGGTGATGCAGGGCGGCAGGCATAATCCAGTCGAGGAAGGATTTCGCGTTGGCTATGAGATGGGCGGGAAGGGGAGAAAGCTCTTCGCCCATTCCTGCGGAGGCGAGGGAGGTGGTCCAGCGGTCCAGCTCAGCAGCGGCGTCCTTTTTGATGGCGGTGATGAAGAGTTTGTCCCGGGCCCTTGTCATGGCCACGTAGAGAAGGCGGGCCTCTTCTGCCATATTTTCCCTTCGGGACGCTTCCCGGAGGGCGTACCAGTAGAGGCTGGGCCAGCGGACTTTATTTTTCTTGTCGTAGTACTGGATGCCAAGGCCCAGGTCCTTGTGACAGATGGCGGTCTGCCAGGTGTCCCGGAGGTTGAATTCTTTCTGGGCGTCCGCCAGAAAGACCACCGGAAATTCAAGGCCCTTGCTCTTGTGGATGGTCATGATGTGGACGGAGTCGGGAATAGAGGAAACGGTCTGGGCCTTGAAGGATTTCTTTTCTTTTTTCAGCTGGGACAGGTAGTTCAGGAAGGAGTAGAGACCGCTTTTGGGGGCGCTGTCCCGCTCCAGGGCCAGATGGTAGAAGGAAAGGATGTGCCCTGCCCGCCAGGCACCGCCGGAGAGGCCGGATACATAGGTGAGGTAGTCCGTATCTCCCAGAATGCGGCGAAGAAGCGGCGCCGTGCCGTCACGCATGGCGTTTTTCCGCCAGTCCCTGTAGAGGGTAAGGAAGCGGCGGAGTTTCTTTTCCTTTTCTTCTGAAAGGACGGTGGATGGAAGGACGGACCAGAGGTCTGTTTCGCCCTGGTCTGCTTTTTCCAGATACAGAAGGGTGAGGTCTTTTTCATCCAGCCCCACGAAGTAGGAGCGGAGCACCGCAGCCAGGGCCAGGTCCTGCCGCGGGTTGTCCAGAATTTTCAGGAGGGCCCACAGGATTTCCACTTCTCCATTTTCCATGAAATCCTCTTCCTTGTCGGAAACGGCGGGAATGTGGTTTTCCTCCAGCACCTTCATGAGCTGGGGCCCTTTGTCTGCAATGGAACGGAGAAGGATGACAATATCCCCGTATTTCAGGGGCCGGAAGGTGCCGTTCTTTTCCATTACCATGCCGCTGTCCATCATTTCATGGATGCGGCGGGCAATGAGGCGTCCTTCCAGGGCCATGTTTTCCATGTCCTTCACATCGTCGGAAACATCCGCTTCTTCCATGTCCTTTCGGTCGATGAGGTCCATGGAAACGCTGCCGCCCACGTAGGAAGGGGGCCTCTTTTCTTCATGACGGCCGGCGTAGAGGGCTTCCGCGTCTCCGTAGTCCAGTTCCAGGGTTTTTCTCGTCATCATCTGGCGGAAGATGAAATTGATGGAGGAAAGAATGGCGGCGTCGCTTCGGAAATTGCGGTTCAAGTCGATGCGGTGGGAGGGGGCGTCCTTTTCCAGGGAATATTCATGGTATTTTTCAAGGAAAATGGTGGGGTCCGCCTGACGGAAGCGGTAAATGCTCTGCTTAATGTCACCCACCATGAAGCGGTTATTTCCGGTAGATACCAGGGTGGTGATGAGCTCCTGCACGCCGTTGGTGTCCTGGTATTCATCAATCATGACTTCCTTGAACCGGCTGCGGATGGACAGGGCGGCGGCAGAGGGGAAGGAAGATGCCTTTTCCGGCGTGAAGGCAGGATTGTCCCGGTCCAGCAGGATGTCCAGGGCATAATGCTCCATGTCATTGAAATCCATGAGGCCTTCCTGTTTCTTTCGACTCTTCAGGGCGGCAGAGAAATCAAGGGCAAGGCGGGAAAGGACGGTGACCGTGGGAAGCATGGCCGCCGTTTCTTCTATCCATTGTTTTTCCGGTATCTGGGCGAAGGGGGCGATTTCCTTCTGCCACAGCTTCTTGGCGCTGTCACGAAGGTTCTTGATGGTTTCCGCATCCTCTGAATTGGTGAAGTCTGCGGATTTGGCAAAATGAAAGGCCTCTGCCTGGGCCTTGCTCATGCCCTTCAGCCGGGCAAAGGCAAAGGAGGGCAGGCGGAACCAGTCCTTCCAGCTTTTCATGGAGGAAAGGGTGGAGAAATAGGCGTATTCGCCGCTCATCTGCTCGCTGTATACTGCCTCTGCCGCCGGATTCATTTCCATGATGGCAAATATCTGGCGGTAGGAGTCCATGATTTTTTCGGAAAGGGAAATGAGCTTTTCCAATACCGGCTTATCCCAGGGAAGGTCATCCATGGAAGCGTTTTCGGGGATGCGGTAGCTGTCCGGAAGGTGCCGTATCCAGTCTTCCGGGAAGGGGAGGGAGGATGCGAAATGGAAAATGCGGAGCACCATGTCCTTCAGCGCCCGGTCCTGGTAGCGGTCCGCAAAAAGGTCCACCGTATCAAGAAAGTCGGGATTTCCCTTTTCATACCATCTTTCTAGCACGGAGGACAGCACATCGTCCTCCAGCAGGAACTCTTCATTCTCGTCGGAAATAATCCTTGTCTTCGGGTCCAAGTCCAGAAGGTAGAAATACTGGCGGATAATGGACTGGAAATAGGAGTCCAGCGTGGAAATCTGGGCGCTTCCCAGAAGGGAAATCTGCTTCTCCAGATGGCGGATGCGCCCTTCGTCGTCGGCATCGTCCGCCTCCTTCAGGGCATCCGACAGGGCCTGGGAAATACGGGCCTTCATTTCGCTGGCGGCGGCCTTCGTAAAGGTGAGCACCAGAAGCTCATTAATGTCCGTATGGTTCTTTGGATCCTTCACCAGGCGGGCAATCCGTTCCGTGAGGACCGCCGTCTTTCCGCTGCCCGCAGCGGCGGAGAGAAGAAGATTCTTCCCCCTCACCGAAAGGGCTTCTTCCTGTTCTTTTGTCCAGTGATTACTCATAATTATTCTCCTTTCAGTGGGGGATTAGTGTGCTGGTGTGCTAGTGAGTTAGTGTGCTGGTGGGATAGCGGGATAGCGGGATAGTGGGATAGTGAGGGGCTGACGGCTTCCGGCTCCCCGCTCCCCGCTGACTGGTATTTACTGACGATTGTGTCACTATCGGTTCTTACCGAGATTCTTCGCTTCGCTCAGAATGACTACCCCGGCGGGGAGGGAAAGCACGTAACGTAAGGCTCCTTCCTTAGGAAGGAGCTGCCCGATAGGGCTGAGGATAGGTCCGAAAAATGCGAGAAAAGAACTGACGCCCCTATCCTCCGTCGCCTACGGCGTGCACAGCGAACACATTTTGAAGGAGCGAAAGCGACGCACAAAATGTAGTGAGTCATTTCCCCTTTAGGGGCCACCCGCTGGCCGGGCTTTAAGGTGTTCGCTTTGTGTGCAGGCTATGCTCACTCATGAGCCCGGCTCAGAAGTCCTCTGCAGGACTTCTGCCTGAGGAAGGGGCTTTAGCACTTCGCCATGCAGCACTGGAGACATAAAGTTGAACCCCGTAACGCTGAATTTATACTCATCGCCCGTTAGGGCGATACCTTCCCCTCTGAACCCTTTGAACCCTTTGAACCCTCTGAACCTTCACGCCCTTCAGGGCGTGTCCAATGCCATAACCTTCGGGGCTGCCGGCCCCGTCAACCTTCCCCTTTTGAACCCTCTGAATCCTCAGGCCCCTGAGGCCTTTCCTCCGCCAATTCCGCCAGCTGCTTTTTCAGCTCTCTGTCGGTGGGAAGGTTTACGTGGTCGTAGCTTTCGCCTTCGCCTTTGGGGTCGAAGCGGCAGATGGCGTGGTAGGGGCAGTAGGTGCAGGGGACCTGATTCTTATAGCGCACCGGGCGGATGGGAATATTTCCTTTCTCCATGCGGTGGTAGATTTCCAGCAGTTTCCGTTTCACGATGGTGAGAAGGTTTTTGAAATCGTCGGCGGAAAGGGTGGAGGCGGTCTGGGTGAGGGCGCCCTTTGTCGTAAATTTCACGGGAAGGAAGGAGTCCTCTTCTCCGGCGGCGCTGTCCAGGCGGCGCACCGTGTCGGCGTCGGAGAGAATCCAGCCGGAGGTATTGTCCCGGTCTTTCACCGGCGGCGTTCCTCCCGGCGGTACGGCGGGGAGGCTCTTGATGTCGCCGGAGAGGTAGATGTACATGAGGGCGGCGGGAAGAAGGCCTTCATCCCCTTCTTCTTCCACGTCCAGAAGATAGGTGAGGAGCTGGAGTTTCAGCCCCGCCACCGCTTCCTGCAATGTGGCGGTGGTGTTTCCTGTTTTGTAGTCGAAAATGGCTACGGCCCTGCCGTCGCTGTCGATACGGTCGATTTTGCCGTTTAAGGTGAAGGTGTCCTTTTCTCCTGAGAGGTGGAGGTAGAATTCCTTTTCCAATGCTTTGGTGTCAAAGGAGCTGTTTTGGCTCCATTTGCGAAGGGCCGTGAGGGAACGGCGGAATGTTTCGTTCAGTGCCCTTTCCGTATAGCGGGAGGCACCGTCGGCGTGGAGGGCACCGTATCGAACCTTGGGGGCCAGGCGGGAGGCAATGGTTTCGGAAAGGTTCTGTATATCTTCGTCCGTGGCATCCCGCCACTGCTTCTTTTGGCCCGACAGGGCCTCGCCGAACTGATGAAGACCGGCGTGAAGGTAATTGCCGAAATCGAGAGATTCCATTTCCCCTTCGTCCCGCTTGTCTATTTTAAGGCCGTAGCGGACAAAGTACATGAAGGGGCAGCGTCGGTAGCTTTCAAAGCGGGTGACGGAGCCGAAGAAGCGGCCTCCCGGTTTGAAGAGCCTCTCCGCCAGCTCTCCCGGAAGCGGCGGTGCTTCGTTTTTATACCGGAAACCGGAAAGGGCGTCGGTGATGTCATTTTCATAGCCCCTGTCCTTTGCCCAGCGCACCAGGCTGGCCCAGGGGGAGTTTTCTTCCGGCATTTTTTCCCGGAGTATGGCGGGAAGCAGGGAGAGGGCCTGCCGGGGATTGGCGAAATAGGTGTGGTCCGTTTCCCTGTCCTCCGGCGTGAGGGCGCGCTCTTCGGAAGCATAGCCCAGGCGGCGGAGCTGGGAAATGAGGAAGGAAGGCTCCGTGTCATTATGGTCGTCGTTTACGGAGGGCATGGTGATGTAGAGGGCTTTCTCCGCTCTGGTGAGGGCGAGGTACGTGAAAAACTGCTCCTTGTGCACCTCTTCCAAAAGGCTTTCGCCGAAAATGAGGCGGCTGTCTTTGAAAATCTTCTGCCGTTCCAGTTCCGTGAAGAAGCCTCCCTCTTCCACGCGGCGGGGAAATTCCCCTTCCACCGCGCCGGGAATGAAGACGGCATCCGCTTCCATGGCATAACCTCTGTCCATGCCGGTGACGGTCACATGATCCAGGGTGGGAGGAATGGTGGAGTAGGTGAGGGCGGCAAGGCCGTCTTCAAAGATGGAGAGGAAATTCTTTTCTGAAATTTCATCGTCACCGGCGGTGTGGACGATTTCATCCAGGAGGGAAAGAATCTTTTTCCATACCTGCAGGTGGGGGCGAAGGTTGGTGTGGAGCACTTCTCCTTCATCCATGGCGCACAGGGTGTCCGGTATCTTTTCATCCATCATCCACTGGTACAGGAGGCGGCACCGGTCTTTGACCCTTGGGCTTTGGCTCCATTTTTCCGCCAGCCCGTCCAGCATGGCGGTGAGACGGGTGCGCCATTCGTTGGCCTCTATGAGCTCTGCCTGCTCCTTTTCGGAAAGGGGTGGCGCCGGTGCGTCCAAATCCCGGTAAGTGCGGAATTCCCATGGCTCATGGTACTGCCAGGGACGGATGCCGTGGGAGAGCACATAGTTTTCCAGCCGGTCCACGTCTTCTTCCTTCCATTCCGGCAGGAGGAAGGTTTTCAGCATGCGGAAAATGGTTTCCCGCTGCCAGCCGCTGTTTTTTCGGCTGCATTCGGATGTGAGGAAGCGGACCAGGCTGCTGAGAAGCACCACCAGGGGATGGTTGTTCATGGGATGTTTGCGGTCGATGAAACCGGGGATTTCATAGCGCTTGAAGGACCGCTCAAAGGCATCGACGTAGTCCTCCGGATTTCTGAGAAGCACCAGAATGTCCCGAAAGCGGAGGTGGCGGTCCCGCACCAGGGACAGAATGGTTCGGGAGATGAAATCCACTTCCTCCGCCCGGTGGGAGGCGGTGATGAGATGAAGTCCTTCGTCGGGAACCGGATTTTCCGCTTTGGGAAGGCAGCAGCGTTCAGGGCGCCGGTTGAAGAACGAGCGGGCTACGGCTTTCAGGTGGGGAGAGGAAAAACGGCAGTCCTCGGACAGGGTGACCGATGAGAAATGGCGCTCTTCCGCAGAAAGGAGGGAGAAGAGATGGAAGGGACGGGAGAAATTGGGGTTCATCACCGCTTCTTCAGGCCGGTCCATCTGCAGGGTCATGGTGACCTCCTCTGCCGTGTGAAGAAGGGCGTAGACGATGTGGATTTTCTGGGGCGCCATGCCGTTGAACCCGTCAATCCAGATGCGGGAGGAAGAAAGGGTGGGGGACTTTGGAATTTCCCGGGCCAGCAGGTCGAAAAGGCTTCCCTGGTAGTCGAAATGGTCCTTCAGGTAGCGGTGGTAGGCACGGTACAGGAGGGAAAGGTCTGCCATCTTCCGCCCCAGCGGGCTGTCTCCCTGGGCTGCGGCGGCATTTTCCAAATCCTCCTCCGATACGCAGAACATATCCAGCTGGTGGAAAAAGCCGGTGAGCTCCTCTGAAAAGTGGGGCTGGGATGCGGCTTTCATAATCATTTTGAGATGTCCCCTATTTTCTTCCAAAAGGCGGCGCAGGATAATCTGCTGCCCCAAAGGAGACAGGGCATCGCTCACAGGAGAGTGGAGCTCCTGAAATACGCGGTAAGCCAGACGGGAAAAACCGCACACCGTTACATTGGTGAAGCCCTTCTCCGGGAAGGATTCCGCCAGCCGGTACTCCGCCGTGTAAGTGCCCTGGTCCGGCACCAGAAGAAAGGCCTTCCGCTCCGGATGTCCTGCCACATATTCCCTGATTTCCCGGCAGCACCGCTCTGTTTTCCCCGTGCCGGCGCGGCCGAATATGAAATGAAGTCCCATGGTATCCATCCTTTCTAAAGTTCTATATGACAGCTTTATTATACTATAGATGGAAGATGGTAGACGATAGATGGTAGAAGATAGAAGATAGAAGGTAGAAGATAGACGGCTGTCCGCTATCCGCTTTCCGCCGACCGTATTTATTGACAGTTTTGTCACTTATGGTTTTTACCGAGATTCTTCGCTGCTGCGGAGACCCTGCAGAGGGCCTCCGAGTCAGCCGAAGTTGGTCCTTAACCTGCACATAAAAGGACTTTCCTTTTGTTCGGCTGACCGACCCAGAATGTCTGTGTCCGGCGGGAAAGCACGTAACGTTGACTTTATATTCATCGCCGAAGGCGATACCACAACCCTCTGAACCCTCTGAACCCTTTGAACCTTCTGAACCCTCACGCCGCAGGTGTGTCCAAGGGCGATACCATCACCCTTTGAACCCTCTGAACCCTCTGAACCTTTTGAACCTTTTGAACCTGGGGCGGCAAAGCCGCCCCCTTTGTGATACAATAAGTATGTTTTTCTATTGTAAGTATGAAAGGTATGCCATGTCTGAAAATAAAATCTGGACCCGTGAATTCGTGGGAATGGGGCTCACGAATTTCTTTTATTTTATGTCCCAATACATATTGATTGCGGCCCTTCCCGTATTCATCATGGATGATTTAGGGAAGGGGCAGTGGGAGGCGGGGATGGCCATGACCTGCTTCCAGATCGGCACGGTGCTCTGCCGTCCTGTGGCAGGGCGGATTATTGACGGCGTGAACAAGCAGAAACTGCTCTTCGGTGCGTCGCTTCTCTTTTTCCTTCTTATGGCCGGTTTCTATTTTGCTTCCGGCCTTCATGTGGTATGGTTCCTCCGCCTGATTCACGGCGCTGTCTTTGCGCTGGGTACCACGGCATCGGCGGCCATGGCGGCGCTGGTGCTGCCCCGGCGGCGCAAGGGAGAGGGCATCGGCTATTTTGCGGTGTGCGGCAATATGGCCATGGTCATCGGCCCTCTGGTGGGGCTTCTCATTATGGATTATCTGGGCGCCCATCCCCTCTTTGTTTTCCTTGCCCTCCTGGCGCTGGGAGCGCTGGCGGCAGGAAATGGGAAGAAGCTGCCCGATGAAGTCATCCTTCCGGGTGGAAAAAAGCGGAAGGGCTTCCATATCGGCGATTTCATAGAAAAAAGGGCCCTTCCTTCCGTTATTCTGGGAGGCCTTGTGTTCTTTGCCTACGGTGGGGTGCTTACCTTTATTCCCATGTATACCAGAAGTCTGGGCATGGGCGGCAGCACCAGCCTGTTTTTTCTGGTATTCGCCCTGGTTATTGTGGTGACACGGCCCTTTGTGGGGTACCTCTTTGACCACCACGGCCCCAATGCCACGGTGTATCCGGGATTTGCCTTTTTCTCCCTGGGCTTCATCCTGTTCAGCCAGGCAGGAAATCTGCCGCTTCTTCTTCTTTCGGCGGCGGTGCTGGGCATCGGATTTGGCGCTCTGGCGCCGGCTTTCCAGACACTGGCGGTGCAGAGTGCGCCGCCGTCCCGGGCAGGGGTGGCAACCTCCACCTATTTCTGGTCTTTGGATATTTCCGTAGGCCTGGCGGCGGCCCTATTGGGCATGGCAGCCAATGCCTTCGGCTATCCCTTCATGTACGGCGTCATCTGCCTGGCTTCTTCCCTCCTGGGCCTTGCGTACTATTTCTTCTGGAGAAGAAGCCTTTCCTGATTCTTGCCAATCAAAAAGCCCTGAGACATTGCTCAGAGCTTTTTTGATTGGCCCAAGGAGGGGATGGCGTGAATGCCTGTTATAAAAATGTGCCGCAGGCACCACCATAACCCTCAGCTCCGAAGGAGCTGTCAAACCTTAGAACCTTTGCGCCAGCATTAAACTTAAGAACCCTTTTAATTTCTTGTCACAATCTTTTCTGCCAGCGATTCAATCTGCTTTTCTCCATCGGGGAAGGAGGACAGGTGGTTGATGTACATGAAGGAAACCTGGGAGCCTATGTAGTTGCGGAAACGGTTGAATGTGTCCGGATTCTTTTCGGCATCGATACCGTAGAGGGAAGCGGAGAGATTCTTCAGAATGGCGATGGATTTCTGGGAGGCAGGAGAGGTGAGTACCCAGTCATGGTCGCCCAGATGGACGATATATCCTTCCTGTTTATGGGGAGCTGGCAGGCCTTCGCCGTCTTTTCTGAGATATCCGCTTCTCACAGGATCTTTCCCTGTCAGCAGGGCGGCAGCCTTAATCCAGCCCACCACATCTGCTTCTTCCTTCGGTGAACTGGGAGCACCGTGGGCGCAGGCCTGGGCCACCACAACTTCTGCCGGTATGCCTCGGTACATGGATTCGGCAATACTTAAAACATGGTGAGCTCCCTGACCGGCCAGGGTATATTCCTTGCGGGAGCTGCCGTCCTTCTGCCACTGGAATACGAAGGGCTTTTCAATGTCATGGAGGGCCTGGCCTGCCATGGCAATGTCATAATCTACGTCGTAGCCGAAGACGTCCTTATAGGTGCGGCAGATGCCGGCGGTGATATGGAGATTGCTGCATACATGGGTGGCAAGGCCGCCGGGATAGGGATGGTGGCTCATGTAGCCGCTGCCCGGGGCGGTCATGAAGGGCTGCAGATGGGAAGGAACAGGCGGGAAGAGGGTTTCAGCGGAAATTTTGGCGGGGTCAGCCAGCTTCATTTCCACCAGCCTGTTGTAAACCTGGTTGATTTTGGAGGAGGAACCGTAGTTTTCCATAAAGGTAGGTTCCGGATGCTGAATCATGGAAAGAACCCATGATTTGAGGCCGCTGTCGTGGATGGTGTTCACCAGACGGAGAATATCTTCGTAGGAACCCTTCACCAGGGGAGAGTTTTTGGCGGATTCTTCAGCGGCAGGCAGGGCGGAGAGGGCGCAGGGCCTGATTTCCAGGGATTTGGCTGTTTCTTCGGCAGCCGATGCCTGGAAGGGGAAATGGAAAAGAAAGGCACCGGCGGCGCTGCCGGCAGCCAGCTTCAGAAAAGTCCTTCTGGAAATGGGTTCCTTCATCATGGATTCACTCATGGATTCATCCTCCTTATAATAAAAGCCGGATGGGAAATTTCCGGCGGGCAGGAGAAAAATCTGGAAAGGGGGGTCTCCTGCTTTCTTTCCAGTGTAGAAGCGGTTTGCAAAGAGGAAAACAGGGATTGGAAAAATAAGGACAAAGACCGTCATAATTCTGTAAATTTGCAGAAATTTGGCAGAATATGACAGAATCCATAAAAAGATTTGACGAAATCGGGAAGTCTGTCCTATATGATGGAAGTAAATTGATTTGTTTTTCATAAAGGAGGCTTCCCATGTTTGGTATTGGAATTCCTGAACTGCTTCTCATCCTTGTTATCGGTCTCATTGTTTTCGGCCCCGGCAAGCTACCGGAAATCGGCAAAGCCCTGGGCAAAAGCATGCATGAATTCAAGGATGCGGTGAATATGGACGAACCGAAGACGGTGGTGGTGAAGGCAGAGCCGGCACCGGTGAAGACGGAAGGCGCTAAAAAATGACAGCCCCCGGTGAAGCAGCCGGTGATATGCCCCTGACCGGCCACCTGGCAGAGCTCAGAAAGCGGATACTCTATTCCCTGGCGGCGGTGCTGGCCGGTACCGTTATCTGCCTCTTCTTCATCCAGAACCTCATCTCCTTCCTCACCGCACCGGCGGGGCATCTTTACTTTGCCCGGCCGGCGGAGGTCTTTGTCATTTACATGAAGACCGCCCTCATTGCCGGCTTCATCCTGGCGTCGCCGGTGGTTTTCTATGAGTTCTGGCGTTTCATCCTTCCTGCCATGACGGACAGGGAAAGGTCCTGGACCCTTCTTTTCGTACCCCTCTCGGTGGGCCTCTTTTTGGGAGGCATTGGATTTTCCTATTTCCTCGTCATGCCCCAGAGTCTCCATTTCCTCATGGCCTTCGGCGGAGACAGCTTCACGCCCCTCCTGTCCATGGAAAGCTACCTGGAATTTGTGATTCTCATGATTCTTCCCTTTGGCGTCATCTTCAACATGCCCCTCATCATGACCGCCCTTTCCCTGGCAGGACTGGTGCAGGAAAAGACGCTGAAGAGGGGAAGGAAATTCGTCATCCTGGGCGCCTTCATTCTGGCGGCGGTGATTACCCCTACGCCGGACATCCTCACCCAGTCCCTCCTGGCGCTTCCCGCCATTGCTCTCTATGAAATCTCACTCCATTTCATAGAACTTTTGGAGAAGGCAAAGGGGCGGGGAAAGTAAAACAAAAGGCTCCGATATTTTCTTCCTTTCTCCATGAAAGAAAAGGCTGCCCCTTCGGGACGGCCTTTTTTATCGTGAAAATGGTGATTTCCATGTAGATGATTTCTATAGGAAGAAATGATACAATGAGGGTAAAGAGATTGATTTCAGAAAATTTATGATGACAAAGAGGTGAGAAAAATGAAGAAACAGAAAGGACAGGATTTCGTTGAGTATGCCCTCATGCTGGCACTGGTGGTAGGCATCGGCGGCTTTATCTACACCCAGGGGTATGGGGCGAATATTTCAGGCGTTTTCAACAATGCAGGAAACCTGCTGGAACAGGTGGATAAGTCACAGGAAGAGGCAAAAAAAGAAGCGGCTCGAAATGCGGACAGAAGCTATGCGGACTATTTAGGGGAGCTGCTGAAGAAGGCGGTTGCCAATGGAACCATCAAATTAAGTAATGGCAGTTCTGTTTATCTGCTTGTGCAGAATGAACCAAACTCAAAATATAGTAGAACGCATATGAATGCGGCCAAAACCGGCGGTACGGTTTGGATTAAAGACAAAGAATATGGGAAAAATGCGTGGTTTAGCAGTGTACTGGACGCTGCGGGCGGTGACTACAGTAATGCCGGTGTTCAGCAGGACGGCGTCTACTGGTATGGCGTACAGATAAAAAAAGACGGTGACGGCTACATCTTATCCTACATGGACAGCAATACGGACAGCTACAATAGCGATAAAACCGGCTTTGACATTAATAAGGCCAATCCCTCTTACAAGACAGAACCCTGGACACCCTGAAGAAATATTCCTCAAAGCAGCTTCGGCTGCTTTTTTTATTGGCTTTGGTCCTGTGCTTTTTATCTGCCATGCCGCCTTGATTTTTCCTCTGCCATACCATGCGCCCCGGCCGTGCGATACTGCAGCTGATGAATCTGCCGCCTCTCAAGAAATAAGAAACTATTCCAATTTTTTTGCATAACCCTTCATAATGTGCTATCTTTAATGTAAGAAAAGAAATATTTTATCATGAGCATTTTATATACAAAACAAAGCATGACATTCATTAAAAATCATCTTTTATCTGGAGGGGGTTATGAACCAGTATGTATATGAAGTGGAAGAGGGGAAGGGGCTTTCGGAGGTTATTTCCCAATTTCAGCGTGCACGGAAAAAGGAAGACCGGCATCTTTTGATTTCCATTTTCCATGCATCCAATGACAGGAAAATCATAGCAGAAGACCTGGCTCTCCTGAAGGAAGCCTTTCCTGGTGCGGAGATGGCAGGCATGAGCTCCTCTGGCGGTATTATGAACGGGCACATGGTGCTGGGCCGCAGTGTGGTGAGCTTTTCTGCTTTCCAGGATACGGAGGTGAAGGTCTTTTCCTATGACATTTCCGCCATGACACCGGCAGAGGCAGGGGAAAGGGCGCTGGAGACTTTCCGTAAGATTCCTCATCTTTCAGGCATCGAAATATTTACCACCCTGTCCACGGTGAATGTGGACGATTTCCTCACCGCCCTGGATAACCTGCCGCCGTCGGTGTCCGTTTTCGGCGGCGGCGCCGATACTTATGCCGGCGGCGATGATACCTGCGTTTTTGGCAATGATTTCATTTCACGAAAAGCTATCGTAGCCGTATGCTTTGCGGGAAAGGTGAAAATCCGCGTATACCAGAACCTGGGCTGGCAGCCTTTGGGGAAGGCCATGACCATTACTGCCACTGACGGGGACAAGGTGATTCGGGAGCTGGACGGAAAGCCTGCTATTCATGTGTATGAAAAATACCTGAAAATCAAGAAATCCGACTTCGGCGGGCAGCAGCTCATGTCCTTTCCTCTCATCATCCTGAGAAACGGCCGTATGCTGGCCCGCCTTCCCGCGGCCTGCCGGGAGGACGGAAGCCTTATGATGACGGCCAACTGCTTTGCAGGAGAAGAAGCGCGGCTGGCCTACGGCGATCCCAATGAGATCATTGAACGCTGCCAGGCGAATACAAAGGAAATCCGGCAGTTTTCGCCGGAAGGAATCACCATTTTCTCCTGCATTACCAGGCGCCTTTTCCTTAAAGAAGATACAAACCAGGTGCTGGCCCCCTATGGTGAAATCGCCCCCGTCTGCGGCGGCTACGCCCACGGGGAAATCAGCCGGCTCCATGGAAAGACGGCGGCCCTCAACATGACCCTGGTGGCGGCGGTGTTCCGCGAAAGGGAAGGAAATGGAGACAGCGGCAGGAACCTGTCTTCCATCGTTTTCCAAAGCGGCTCCATGACCACCATCCAGCGGCTGGCCTCCTTCATCACCGTTTCCACGGCGGAACTGGAAAGAACCAATGCCCTCCTGGCAGAGGCCAACCGGAAGCTCTTCTACGTGGCTGCCCACGACGGCCTCACCGGCCTTCTGAACCGGGAAAGCATAGAGTCCGTCCTGCATCGTTTGGTGTGGGAAAGAAAGAAGGACCAGGTGGAATTTTCTGCCATTATGATAGACCTGGATGATTTTAAATCCATTAATGATATTCACGGCCACAGCGAAAGGGACCGGGTGTTAAAGGAAGTGTCCTCCATTTTTATGGATGAAATCAAACTTCCCCGAAAGGCAGGCCGCTGGGGCGGTGACGAATTCGTCATCCTCCTTCCGGATACAGGGGAAGACAAGGCCTTCGCCCTGGCGGAAAGGCTGAAAAAAGAAATCCAAAGGCTGGTAAAATGCGGAGGAAAATCGGTCTCCGCCAGCTTCGGCGTCACCTCGTCCAAAGAGGGAGAAACCTTCGACTCCTTCTACAGAAAAATGGACACCGCCCTTTACCATGCCAAGTTTAAAGGAAAAAACAGAATTTTCATCATATAAAAAAGAGCCGTCATCTCCGGGATGACGGCTCTTTATATGGGCGTTTTTTGGTCTGGGATGGTTTAGTGGACTGGTGGACTGGTTAGAGTCACTAACGGCATGTACAAAGATTCTTCGCCCGGGGTCAGAATGACGATGGGGCAGGAAGGTGGACGCGAAGCGGAATACATATTTATCGCCCGCAGGGCGATACCACAACCCTCGGGCCATAGGCCCGTCAAACCTGAGAACCCTCCGGCCTTTAGGCCGGTCAATCTTAAGAACCTTCTGAACTTTGTGAACCCTTTGAACCCTTCAGCGGCCAAAGGGCGCTGAACTTTATTCTTCCTCATAGAGCGGATTCACCAGGCGGATAATCCATTTTTCGCCGCCTGTGAATTTACTGTTATATTTCCTGGCCGTATCTTCGTACCGTTTCCGCAAATCCTTCACCGTCTCTTCCAGGGTGGTGATAGTTTTCACGGCGGTATCGGAGCGCATATCTTTTCCGCACACCGGGCAGAGGGGCGGATGGATGAAGCTGCGGTTTACCCTGGATTTGCAGTGGGGACAGGATACGAAGAGGGTGGAGAATTTCTTTTCATTCTGTTCCTTTGTATAGGAAGCAAGGCGCTCTTCCTTTTCGTGGAGCCTTTTTTCCAGAGATACCATTTTCGGTGAAGGGGCGATGCCGATTTTGTATTTCACGGCGTAGGAGGTGGGAAGGTCCTTCAGATATTCCAGGGCCTGGGTGCGAGTGTTGCACACTTTTTCCTTGAAAAAGAGGCCTTTGAATACTTTATTGGCTTCCCTTTTACCGAAGCCTTCCTTCAGCATGTCTTCCTTCATGGTGTCCTTCATCCACTGGGAAGGCTTTGTAAGGTCAAATTCCCAGATTTTTTCCTTCCAGGAATGACGGGCGGCTTCACCGGCGGCGGGGGCTGCTTTCTTTACTGCTTTTTTCTCTTGTTTTTCCGGGGCAGACTGGGAGAAGAGGCTCTCTTCTTCCAGCTCCATTTTTTTCTTCATGTGAATCTCCTTATGATTGTAAAGTACATGAACAACTATAAACCATATTTCTTTTTTCAGCAACAAAAAAAGGAGCCGTGAAAGATGATTGTCATTTTCACAGCTCCCTTTCCGCGTTATCTTTCCGGCGGGAGTCCGGCGTATTCTCTGGCAAAGTCGGAGAAATTGTCGATAATGTATTTCTTCAGCATTTCTGCGGGCGGCGAAAGTTTTTCGCCCTTCTTCCAGGACAGGCTGATGTAGCGCTGGCAGTTCGGGGTGGCAATGGGCACCAGGGCCACATGGTCGCCGCCTACGCCGTGCCAGGTGATGCGGGGGGCAAAGGAAACGCCCAGGCCTGCACGGATGAATTCGCGGACCGTCATGGGACTGTCGCTTTCCAGCACCACATGGGGCACGAAGCCTGCCATGCGGCAGTAGAAATCGGTGATGGTGCGGAGGCTGGCGCCGGCTTCCAGGGAAATGAAGCCGGCCTTTTCAAATTCGTCCAGATTGACGGAAGATTTCCGGGCGTGCGGGTCTGTGTCCGGCATGGCCAGCATAATGTCTTCCTTCAGCAGGGTGACGGAATGGTCATTTTCGATGGGGTTGATGGAGGAGGACAGGAAAAGGTCCACATGGTTCTGGCTCTGCTGTCCCGGCTTGTTGTGCTGCTGCAGGATTTCAAAGCGGATATCCGGATGTTCCTGGCGGAAGCGGGTGAGGAAGGCCGGAATAATCATGGAAGCCGCAAAAAGGGAAATGGTGACGGTAAGTTTCTGGGCTTCCTTGGTGTCTGCCAGTTCCTTCTGGGCGCCGTGGAGTTCCTGCATGATGCGGTTCGTGTGGCGGAGAAGAATTTCGCCGTACTTGGTGAGTACGATGTTGCGTCCGCTTCTGGAGAAGAGCGGCACGCCCAGCTCCGTTTCCAGCACTTTGATGGTGTGGGACAGGGAAGGCTGGGAAATGTGAAGGGCTTCAGCAGCGCGGGTCAGGTGCTGGAGCTCAGCTGTTTTCTGGAAATAGCTCAAAGCGAGGAGCGTTAATTTCATGGTATCTCCCTCAATTCCAATGGTGGAAATTAAATAAAAAACAATAGCTTCTTTTATCTAATTATACACTTGGCTCTATCAATAATCAATAAATATTAAATATCATGCATTGTAATTTAGAAATTCCGGAAAATGATTCATTTTCGCGAAATGGCCTGGAAGCATAGAGATTATGGAAGACTTGGCGGCAATTGGCAGGAAAAGGAAATATGAAATGGTATTTATAAAAATATTTTATAGAAATCTCTGCAGAAAAAGGGCCATTTTCTTCGGTGGATGGCGTTTTTATTTTTTCATTGACAGAAGGGGAAGATGGTGTGAAAATGTACTATATACATTAAAGTAAAGGAGAAAAACAAATGGAATTTTTTATTGATACTGCTGATGTAGAGGCCATTCGCAAGGCCAATGACATGGGATTTATTTCCGGTGTCACCACCAATCCTTCCCTCATTGCCAAGGAAGGCAAAGATTTCCATGCGACCATCAAAGAAATCGCTTCCATCGTGGACGGCCCTATTTCTGCGGAAGTGCTGGCTGACGATGCGGAAGGCATGATTGAAGAGGGCAAGGTGCTGGCCGGCCTGGATCCCCATGTGGTGGTGAAGATTCCGATGACCCCGGAAGGCATGAAGGCTGTCAAGGGTCTGAAAAAGCTGGGCATCCGCACCAACGTGACCCTGGTATTCTCCGCCAACCAGGCACTTCTGGCAGCCCGTGCAGGCGCTTCCTTCGTAAGCCCCTTCGTAGGCCGTATTGATGATATCGGCTGGGATGGCATCGAACTCATCCAGACCATTTCCGAAATTTTCGAACTCCACGGCATTGAAACCAAAATCATTGCCGCTTCCATCCGGAAGCCCCAGCATATTATGCAGTGTGCCCTGGCAGGCGCTGATATTGCCACCGTTCCTTTCCAGGTGCTCATGGATGCCATGAAACATCCTCTCACGGACAACGGCATTGCAAGGTTCAAGGCAGACTGGGCCAAAGCCAACATGAAATAAAAGTAAGCCGGATAAAAGACCTTCCTTTTCGGGAAGGTCTTTTTGTCTTTTACCACCTGAATCAGGCATGATGATAAGTATGCATTTCATTTTTATCATGGCCTGCTATAATGATTTATATATTGTATAGGATAGTCTGATTATGGAGAGCAGGCTGTCACAGGGGGTCAACATGAGACATATTGATTTCACGTCCGGCGATGTGGGGAAGAAAATCCTGCTCTTTTCCCTGCCCCTCATGGTGGGAAATGTATTTCAGCAGCTCTATAACGTGGTGGATACGCTGGTGGTGGGAAAATTTCTGGGCGAAGCGCCGCTGGCGGCAGTGGGAAGCGCCTACACCCTCATGATTTTCCTTACCTCCATACTGATTGGCCTCACCATGGGGTGCAGTGTTTATTTTTCCCTCTGTTTTGGACGGAAAAATTTTGACCGCATGAGACAGTCCATCTTTATTTCCTTCCTGTCCATCGGCCTTTTGACCATCGTCATGAACGGCGCCGTTTACATCTTTCTGGACGGCCTTATTTCCTTCATGCAGGTGCCTTTTGAGGTGATTCCCTATATCCGGGATTATTTGTGGTGGATATTTGCAGGACTTTGGGCGGTGTTCCTCTTTAACTTCGGCGCCGCCCTCCTCAGGGCAGTGGGGGATTCGGTGACGCCCCTTCTTTTCCTCATCCTTTCGTCCCTGATGAATGTGGTACTGGACATCCTCTTCGTGGTGTATCTGGACTTCGGCGTTGCCGGCGCCGCCCAGGCCACCGTCATTTCCCAGTATGTTTCCGGCGTGGGTATCTTTATTGACTGCCTTTTTAGGAAAGATTTCCATATTTCAAGGAAAGACATGGTCTGGAGCAGGCAGGTCTTCTGCGATATGTCGGAGCTTTCCCTTCTCACCAGCCTGCAGCAGAGTATCATGAATTTCGGCATCCTTCTGGTGCAGGGGCTGGTGAACAGCTTCGGAACCACCGTGATGGCCGCCTTTGCGGCAGGCGTGAAAATCGACACCATCGCCTATTCGCCGCTCCAGGACTTCGGCAACGCCTTTTCCACCTATGTGGCCCAGAACTATGGAGCAGGAAACAGAGACCGCATACGGCGGGGTATCCTGACGGCGGGCAAGATGATTTTCATTTTCTCCCTCCTTGCCAGCTGCATCGTATCCTTCCTGGCGCCAGGCCTCATGGGCTTCTTCGTGCCGGAAACGGCGGAGGAAGTCATTGCTGTGGGAAGCCATTACCTTCGCATCGAAGGAAGCTGCTACCTGGGCATCGGCATCCTCTTCATGCTCTACGGCTTCTACCGCGCCGTGAAACGGGCGGCCATGAGCGTGGTGCTTACCATCCTGTCCCTGGGGAGCCGCGTGGTGCTGGCCTATGTCCTTTCCTCCTTCTCGGAAATCGGAGTCACCGGCATCTGGCTCTCCATCCCCATCGGCTGGGCGCTGGCGGATATGTATGGTATCATAAAGGGGTATAAATTAGTGAGATAGTGGGACAGTGGGACAGTGAAGGCGGCTGTCGTCTATCTGCTGGCCGCTTTACATCTTTGCTTTTCCGTAGAGTTTTGCAGCGTATTTGCGCAGTACCCATAGTGCCCCCGCTTTAGCGGGGTGGCAAAGGAACTGGATTTGTAGGGGAGCATCGCGACCCGAAAATCCAGTGACATGCTTCCCGGCGGGGCAAAGGTGGTGCCGCAGGCACCAAAGGGAGGCGAGCGCAGCGAGTCTGCCGCCGAAGGCGGCATATATATTTATTGTCCAGAGGGCAATCCACAACCCTCAGCGGCCAAAGGCCGCTGTCAAACCTGAGAACCCTCGGGCCTGGGGCCCGAGAGTCTTTAGAACCTTTTGCGCCCGAAGGGCGCTGAACCCTATGAACCCGGCGGCGAAGCCGCCTTATCCCTAAGGAGGAATCCTATGAAAAAGAAAATCATTTCTGCCATGACGAAAAAGGAACGCATCCAGGCGGCTATTCAAGGCGAAGCGGTGGACCATGTTCCCTATTCCCTGTGGACCCATCTGCCCATGATTGACCTGGATCCGGTGAGCAATGCAGAGCATACCTATGATTTTTATAAAAAGTATGACGTGGATATTTTGAAGACCATGAACAACGGCATGTACAGCGTAGAAGACTTCGGCGCCAAAACCGATTTCAGCGACGTACCTAAAGGCGGCGTGGCAAGGATTACGGAGACGCCGGTGAAGGTGCCGGAGGACTGGCTGAAGCTTCGGCCCGTTTCTGTGAATGAAGGCGCCCTGGCCAGGGAGCAGAAATACCTGAAGCTTCTCCTGAACAAAACAAAGGGGGAAGTGCCGGTGGTATTTACGGTGTTCAGCCCATTAACCACGGCCAATAAGCTCTGCCCCTCCATGATGGACCACATCCGTGAGGGACATGGAGACAAGGTGAAGGCAGCGCTGAAGGTCATCACCGAAACCACCTGCGCCCTGGTGCAGCGGGTCATCGAACTGGGAGCCGACGGCATCTTCTTCGCCACCCAGCTTTCTTCCTACAATTTAACGGAAGAATCCTTCTACCGGGAATACGGCATGCCCTATGACCTGGCGGTACTTTCTGCCTCCTCCGGCTGGTGCAATGTACTCCATGCCCACGGGAAAAACATTATGTTCCCCCTCCTTCGAAAATATCCGGTGCAGGTCTTCAACTGGCACGCATGGGAATCCCTGCCGGAAATCGCAGAAGCCCAGCTCATGACCGGCAGGTGCATCATGGCAGGCCTGGAGCGGATGGATATTACGGAGCACCATAAAAATGAAATTGAAAGAGAAATCTACGAAACCCTGAAACAGACCGGCGGCAGAAAGGTCATCCTCTCTCCGGGCTGCGTCATCCGCTATCCCCTGGACGAAGAAATGCTCTCCTTCGTAAGAAAGGCAAAGGAAGAAATAGAGGGGAAAATGAAGCAGGAGATAGTGTACTAGTGTACTAGTGTACTAGTGTACTAGTGTACTAGTGAGCTGGTACGCTGGTGGGCATCAATATGGGCGGGCGCCAAGATTTTTCGCCCGGGGTCAGAATGACTGTGCCCGGAAGGCGAATGGCTGCACTGCAGCCATCCCCCTCCACCGCTCACGCGGTTCCCCTCCCCCATAGATGGGGGAGGCAAGTCACGTAACGCTGCTTTATATTTATCGCCGAAGGAGATACCAGAACCCTCTGAACCCTCTGAACCCTCTGAACCCTCTGAACCTTTTGAACCCTCACGCCGCAGGCGTGTCCAAGGGCGATACCACAACCTTCGTGCCAATAGGCGCATCAAACCTAAGAACCCTTAGGGAAGCACTGATTAATTCATAGAGTTTACTTTCATAAGAAATTTTATGCACTGCTGCGTCATGGGATTCCTTAAATAGCTCGCTATTTGCGTCATCCCATTCCTTGCATTGCATAAAATTTCAAGAATGAAAGCAAACACTGATTTAATCAGCGCTTCCCTAGAAAACGGCTGAAGCCGGAAGTCTATCTTCTACCTTCTACCTTCTATCTTCTATCTTCTACCTTCTACCTTCTACCTTCCCATATTCTCCACTAAAAAAAGAGCCCGTGAGAGCTCTTTTTTAGTCTTCCTTATTTTCCTCTTTTTTCCTCATGGCCTCTTCCCTCTGCTTATGGGCCCGGTCGTAGGCGCCGGTCCGTTTGAGGGCCATGGAAATGACGGCCACCACAGCACAGAGAAGGATGAAAAGGTTCACCGTAGTGACCCCTTCGCCAAAGCCGATACGGTAGATGGAGTAGAAGAGAACCACCACCAGCAGGAAATCCTGAAATTTTGAAAACATACTGCCTTCCTCCGCTCATATATTATAATCTTACAATAGCGGAAAGGAGCGGCTTCGTCAAGTATGATTTCCCTTTCAGCAGGTATGGCAGTCCTCGTAAATGCCCTTTTCCTTCAAGAGTTTGATTACAGTATCCCCGATATCCGCCACAGTCTTTGCCACCGGGATGCCTACAGCGTTCAGGGCCGCGATTTTTTCAGCCGCCGTGCCTTTGCCGCCGGAAATGATGGCGCCGGCGTGGCCCATGCGTTTGCCGGGAGGTGCCATGCGTCCTGCGATGAAGGCAGCCACCGGCTTTTTCATATTTTCATGAATCCAGGCAGCCGCCCTTTCTTCTGCGTTGCCCCCGATTTCACCAATCATGAGCACCGCTTCTGTTTCCGGATCCTCATTGAAGAGCTTCAGGGTATCGATGAAATCCATGCCCTTGATAGGGTCACCGCCGATGCCGATGGCGGTGGTCTGTCCGATGCCGGCCTGGGTGAGCTGGAAGGTGGCTTCGTAGGTGAGGGTGCCGGACTTGGACACCACCCCCACATGGCCCTTCTTATAAATCTGGGAAGGGATAATACCGATATTGGCTTCTCCCACGGAAATGATGCCGGGGCAGTTCGGACCGATGAGACGGGTCTTCTTGCCTTCCATGTAGCGGTGTACCTTTACCATGTCTTCCACCGGGATGTGTTCCGTAATGCACACCACCAATTCAAGGCCTGCTTCCACAGCCTCCAGAATGGCGTCTGCCGCAAAGGGGGCAGGCACGAAAATGACGGAAGCATTGGCTCCTGTCACTGCCACAGCGTCCCGGACGGTATTGAATACCGGCACACTGCAGCATACCTGGCCTGCCTTTCCCGGCGCCGTGCCGCCTACGATGTTCGTGCCGTAAGCCTGCATCTGTTCCGTATGGAAACGGGCGGCCTTTCCTGTAATGCCCTGTACAATGACCTTTGTATCTTTATGGATTAATATACTCATGACCGACCCTCCTTATTTCTTTTCCTTCTGTTCTTTGGCCAGACGGATAACCATCTTAGCTCCTTCATCCATGGAAGATGCAGGGAAAAGGTTCACAATATTCGCTTCATGGAGGATTTCCCGTCCTCTTTCCACGTTCCGGCCTTCCAGACGAACCACCACGGGGATGGGGAACTCTTCCTTCCCGCCGGAAAGGAGAGCTGCCGCCTCCACAATGCCCGTGGCAATGACGTCGCACTTATTGATGCCGCCGAAAATATTAATCAGGATGCCATGGACCTGGTCATCCTCCAGCATAATTTTGAAGGCCGCCACAATCTTCTCCGGTGTGGAATCGCCGCCTACATCCAGGAAATTGGCCGGTTCCCCACCGTTCTCCTTGATAATATCCACCGTAGCCATGGCAAGGCCTGCACCATTTACCATGCAGGCCACGTCGCCGCCCAGATTGACATAGTTCAGTCCCTCTGCTGCCGCTTCCCTTTCCTTCTGGTCTTCCTCCGTAATATCACGGAGCGCCACGATTTCCGGATGGCGGGACAGGGTGCTGTCATCAAAATTCAGCTTCGCATCCAGCGCCAGCACCTCATTTTCCTCGGTCACCACCAGAGGGTTGCATTCTGCCAGGGAGCAGTCCTTGTCCACGAAAAGCTTGTACAGATATTTCATGAAAGTCTTCGCCTTCGGCACCACCGCCTGCTCCATGTGGAGAGCATAGGCCATGCGGACCGCCTGGAAATCGGCCAGGCCGATGGCCGGATCGATATATTCCTTCAGGATGGCATCCGGATTTTCCGCCGCCACATCTTCGATAGACATGCCGCCGGATTCGGAGCACATCATCACCACGCAGCGGGACTCCCGGTCTACCACAAAGGAAATATAATATTCCTTTTTAATATGGGCGCCCGCTTCGATGAGAAGACGGTTCACCTTCTTCCCCTGGGGCCCGGTCTGTCGGGTCACCAGAGTGCTGCCCAGAAGGGCCTTCGCATACTTTTTCACCTCATCCAGTGAATGGGCCAGCTTCACGCCTCCCGCCTCGCCGCGGCCGCCGGCATGAATCTGCGCTTTCACCACCACCACCGGCGTGCCGATACGCTTCGCAGCAGCCACCGCATCTTCCACGGTGAATGCCGGATATCCTTCAGGCACATGAATGCCATATTCCTTCATAATGGCCTTGCTCTGATATTCATGTATATTCATAAACATCCCCCTTTTCGGAAATGAAAGAACCGCCGCTGCGGTTCCAGGGAAGCGCTGATTAAATCATTGTCTGCTTTCATTCTTGAAATTTTATGCAATGCACGGAAGGGGACGACGAGAATAGCAAGCTATTTAAGGAATCCCATGACGAAGCAGTGCATAAAATTTCTTATGAAAGCAGACTCTATGAACGAATCAGTGCTTCCCGAGGGAAGCGGTCATGAAATGAACACTTCCCTCTCTTTCGTTTATCAAATTACATTTCCTATCATATCACCTTATGTGTCAGCAAAAAAGATGATACTCCATAAATAAGGTACTCTTTGCAAAATTAGCATAGCCTATATGGGGTATAGTGAGAAAAAGGGATAATATACTGGCTGCGCCTATTGGGCGCGAAGGGGTTCAGAGGGTGATGGCAGCGGCTGCGCCGCAGTATTTAGCCTGCGTTACATACTTTCCTTCCCGCTTCCCTAGTCATCCTGAATGTTGATAAATCCCAATCGGCGGGAAGGAATGCAAATATCGCAGGGCACACCAAAATATGCACAGCCCTCATTTTATGAAGAGCCAAACCGATGAATAAATCTGTATCTTTTTCTCCCCCTGATACCTCCTCCTCTCCTCCGTGACTATCCCTATAGAAACAGCACCGGCGAAGTCCCCTCGGAAATCCTGCAGGTGCCCATCCATGGAGCAGGAGGGAGGGGGTGGATAGGAGGCTGATTCACTTCAGTGCACTGAAAAATGGAAAATAAAGAGCATAACGGCCAGGGGTAAAGTTAAGGCAGGACGGACTGCCTGCCATGTGGTATGTTCTTTTCCATGCAAAAAGGCTTCACACATGTCTGTGAGGCCTTTTTGACGTGGAGATTTTTTATTTCCTATGGCTTTTGAGGTATCCCAGGACGCAGACGGCGAGGGCCAGGAAGGCGGGAAGACCCGTTTCTATCCAGCCGCCCAGAGCGTCTTCAATCACCGGACCCAGAACTTTGTCGTGGAGGAACATGGTGCCGGAGGTCCAGCCAATCATGGCGGCACCGGCGTACATGAGGAAGGGGAAGCGGTCCAGCACTTTTCCTATGAGCTGGCTTCCCAGGACTATGATGGGGATGCTTACCATGAGGCCGAATACCACCAGAAGGAAATCGCCGTTGGCGGCGCCGGCTACGGAGAGAATATTGTCGATGGACATGAGGAAATCCGCCAGGATAATGGTTTTCACCGCAGTCCACAGGTTATCGGAGGCTTCTATATGAGGGTCTTCGTCTCCCGGTGCCAGGAGGTGGATGGCAATGGGGATGAGGAGGATGCCGCCCAGCACCTGGAGGTAGGGAATGGTAAGGAGCCATACGGCTATGGCGGTTAGGACCATGCGGAGCCCTACGGCGCCTATGGTACCGATGAGGATCGCTTTTTTCCGCTCCTTTTCCGGGAGGCGGTTGGAGGCCATGGCGATGACCACCGCGTTGTCCCCTCCCAGAGATAAATCCATCAATATAATGGCTCCTACGCTGAGCCAGAACTGCAGTGTAAATATTTCCATGGTTGTCCCTTTCACAATAAAAGAAACGGCATGATTCACTGCCGTTTCTTTCCAATGAATAACTGTCAGTCATTATTATAGTCGTTCTTATGGAGGTGTCAAATGGGGGGATTATTAGATGGAAGACAGTAGATATCAGACTATCAGGCTTCCAGCTGCAGGCTTCAGACGTTTACTGTCACTTGTGGTGGGAAGAAGGATGAGTCATTCAGCATGCTTTTCTGGCTGCCGGTATTTACCGCCGTTCCTGTCACTTGCGACACTTTCCAAGATTCTTCGCTTCCGCTCAGAATGACTGCCGCGGGAGGTGAAAGAGTCGTTTAGCACGCTTTTCTCGTTGCCGGTATTTACCGGCGGTCCTGTCACTTGCGGCTCTTACCAAGATTCTTCGCTGCGCTCAGAATGACTACCGCGGGGAACACGTAACGCAGGCTCCTTCCACAGGAAGGAGCTGGGCGGAGCCCTGAGGATAGGTCCGAAAAATGACCGGTCTGGGGAGGAAAAAGAGTCATTTTGTACGTTTTCCGAACTGCCGGTATTTACTGGCAGTTCTGTCACTTACGACTCTTACCAAGATTCTTCGCTGCGCTCAGAATGACTGCCGCGGGGAACACGTAACGCAGGCTCTTTCCACAGGAAGGGGCTCCCCGAAAGGGGTGGGGATAGGTCCGAAGAATGACTGCCGCGGGAGGTGAAAGAAGCGTCTCTAGAAACAAGAAACCGGAAACTCCTATTCCCCTCACATGATAGCCAGTTTGGAGTTCAGGATGTCGGTGATGAACATGTGACCCGGAGCGTGGGTGATCATGATGTCCGGCTTTACGGTCATGGCGGCTGCCTGGGGTGTGACGCCGCAGGCCCAGAATACGGGGATTTCGCCTTCTTTGATTTCCGAGGGCTCCCCGAAGTCCGGTTTATCTATGTCCTTGATGCCGATGGCCGCCGGATTTCCCAGATGGATGGGCGCTCCGTGGACGAAGGGCATGCGGGTGGTAATCTGCACGGCGCGTATGGCGTCGGCCGGTTTCATGGGGCGCATGGATACCACCATGGGGCCGTGGAAGACACCGGCAGGGACGCAGGGAATGTTGGTGATGTACATGGGCACGTTGTGGTGCTCGGTGATGTGGCGCACGTCCAGGCCGTCTTCTATCATGGGGCTTTCAAAGGAGAAGCTGCAGCCCAGAAGGAAGGCCACGTAGTCGTCCTGCCAGTATCCCGAAAGGTCTGTCACTTCGTCGGTGAGGATGCCTTTTTTGTAGATACGATATTTAGGAATATCATAGCGGAGGTCCGCCCCCGGCGCCGCCAGCTTCGGTTCCGGATTTCCTGCTTCCGTCACGTCCAGAAGGGGACAGGGCTTCCTGTTCCGCTGGGTGAAGAGGAGAAAGTCGAAGGCCAGACTTTTTGGCAGGATAGCCAGATTGGCCTGGGCATAGCCATTGCACATTCCGCTGGTCTGTCCGGTGATTTTTCCTTCACGAATGAGTCTCCTTACATCCTTTGGTTTCCAGTTTCCGTAATCCATGGTTTCTCCTTTCTATCCGTTTTCCGCGGATTGCAGGAATTCCTTCAGATGCCTTTCCACGTAGGTGGTGTCCACTTCGCCTTCTGCAAAGGCTTTAGAAGATATGATGGCTTTCTGGAGGGGGATATTGGTGGATACCCCTTCGATATGGAAGGCCGAGAGGGCTTCCTTCATTTTCTTTCTTGTCTTTTCCCTGGTGTCGTCATGAACGATGAGTTTCGCTATCATGGAATCGTAGAAGGGGGAAATTTCAGCGCCCCGGCGCATGGCGGTGTCCACGCGGATGCCTTCTCCCTTTGGTACTTCAAAGGTGAGAAGCCGTCCCGGTGAAGGGGCAAATCCGCGGAATGGGTTTTCCGCATTAATCCGGCATTCCATGGTCCAGCCATGGGGCGTAAGGTCTTCTTTCCAGGGGAGTGACTCGCCGTCAGCAATGCGTATCATGGTTTCCACCAGCTCCGTGCCGGTGGCTTCTTCCGTGACGCCGTGCTCCACCTGGATTCTTGTATTCATTTCCATGAAATAGAAATCCCTGTCCGGCGTGACAATGAATTCCACAGTGCCGGCGCCTACGTAGTTGGAGGCACGGGCTGCTTTTTTCGCCGCTTCCTCCATTTTCTCTCGCAGGGCTTCATCCATGATGGGAGATGGCGATTCTTCTATCATTTTCTGGTGGGTTCTCTGGGAGGAGCAGTCCCTTTCGCCCAGAGCTGCCACATGGCCTTCCCGGTCCGCCATAATCTGCACCTCCACATGGTGCACCTTCCGAAAGAATCGTTCCAGATAGATGTCCCCATTGCCGAAGGCCTTCAGCGCTTCGGCGGAGGCTTCTTTCATATTCTTTTTCAGTTCTTCTTCATTATCTGCTTCCCGCATGCCCTTTCCTCCGCCGCCGGCGGAGGCTTTGATAAGGACGGGGTAGCCGATGCGGCGGGCTGCTTCAAGGCCCTCCTCTTCGGAATGGATGATGCCGTCGCTTCCCGGTATCACCGGCACGCCCACCGATTTCATGAGGCTTCTGGCCCGTGCCTTGTCACCCATTTCCCAGATGGTTTCCGCCCTTGGCCCGATGAAGATGAGTCCCCTTTCCTCGCAGAGCCGGGCGAAGGTGCCGTTTTCTGAAAGGAAGCCGTAGCCCGGATGAATACCGTCGGCCATGGTGAGGCGGGCAGCGGTCAAAAGAGCGGGGATGGAGAGATAGCTCTGCTGGGCCGGCGGGGGCCCGATGCAGATGGATTCATCCGCCTCTTCCACAGGAATGGTGTTTTTGTCTGCTTTGGAATAGGCCAGAATGGAGGTCTTTCCCGTATTTCTGCAGGCCTTGATAATGCGGAGGGCGATTTCTCCGCGGTTGGCTATCAAAACCCTGTTCACTCTTCTCAGCATTATTTCACGGTCCTGATTTTGAAAAGGGGCTGGTCGTACTCCACATAGTCACCGGAGTGGACCAGGATTTCTTCCACCACGCCGGAAACTCCCGCCGGAATTTCAGTGAATACCTTCATGGATTCGATGAGGCAGAGGGTGCTGTTTTCCGACACCCTGTCTCCTATGGCCACATAGGGGGCGTCATCGGGGCTGGGGGATGCGTAGAATACCCCCACCAGCGGTGCCGTCACCGTAATGAGGGCGCCGGTCTCCTCCTTTTCCTCTGCCGCCGGAGCCGCTGCAGGCGCGGAAAGAGGCTGCGCTCCGTCTTTTTCCAGCTCCACCGAGAGCCCATCCAGGGTGACCTTCATCTTGGAAAGGCCCCCTTCATTGAAGAGATGCACGATCTCTTCCAGTGATTTCAACTGTTCTTTATCCATTCCTATTCCCCCCAGCCGGTTCTATAGGAAATCCCTTCTTTGATTTCCCTCATTTTTTTCTCCATAAATATGAATTCATCTTCCGCTTCTTCCCTGCTGATTTTCTTAAAGCAGATGGTATCCTTCGGCCCTTTCTGGGCAATCCGTCCTATGTCCACCAGGGCGGCCTGCCCGATTTCCGGGTAGCCGGCGCAGCTCTGGTGCTCCGCCATGAGGATGATGGGATTTCCTTCCGGCGGTACCTGGATGGTCCCCAGGGCGCACATTTCGGAAATCATTTCCAGAGGGCTCGTAAGGCCCAGTTTGGGTCCGCTCAGACGGTACCCCATGCGGTCGGAATTGGCGGTGACGATGTAGTGGCCTTCATTTAAAAGCTGATGGCTTTTTTCCGTGAAATGGTCGTATTGGAGCCCTTCAGTATAGCGGACAGGTTCCCGCAGACTCTTTTCATTCATGTAGAAGTTCCCTGCAAACCAGGAAGGCCAGCCGAAGCTTTTTCCTACCAAAAGGGACTTCATGTATTTCTTCACTTTGGAAGAGGGCTCGCCGGTGGGTACGGAGTCCCCTGCCCGGATAGGCCTTCCTTCAAATCCGCCGATGCCGGCCCGGGCGTAGGTGCTCTGGCTTCCCATGACAGAGGGTACAGTAAAGCCCCCTGCCACCGCCATGTAACCCCGGACTCCCAGGCGGGGACGGCCGAAAGAAAGCACGGTGCCTGCCTTTACCGCCACCGGCCGGTACATGGGCACCGGTATGCCCTTGATATTGGGCGATAAATCGGCCCCTGTCAATGCAAGGAGGGTGTCCTCCTCAAAGGTCATGTCCGGGCCGATTAATGTTATTTCAATGGCTCCCGCCCCTTCTTCATTTCCCACCAGGAGATTGGCGGCCCGAAGGGAGAGCGGATCCATGGCGCCGGATACGTTAATGCCGTATTTCTGGTATCCCACCCTGCCCAGATCCTGGATGGTGGTGACCAGACTGTGACTGGCTATATGAATCATGATTTCTCACCCCGGATTTTCTTGTATTCTTCCTCTGTCACCGCACGGAAATGGACATGGTCCCCCGCCTTTAAGAGGGTGGGCTCCTCCTGGTTATGGGGACGGAACATATCCACCGGTGTGCGGCCGATAAGCTGCCAGCCGCCGGGGGTGGAGAGAGGGTAACCGCCGGTCTGTTCACCGGCGATGCCGATGCTTCCTGCCGGTATGGCCAGCCGCGGCGAAGCGCGCCTTGGGGTGGCGATTCTTTTGTCCATGCCGCCCATATAGGGAAATCCCGGGCAGAAGCCCAGCATGTACACCAGATACTCCGGGGAAGTGTGGATTTTCACCACTTCTTCCTCCGTCATATGATGGAACTCCGCCACATAGGACAGGTCCGGGCCGTATACGCCGCCGTAGCACACGGGGATTTCCACCTGCCGGGGAAGGGAGGGTTTTACCATTTCCGCCTGCCGGATATAGGAAGCCATCCTTTCCCGCATGGTGTCTCCCGGTCTTTTGTCCGGAAAGGCTTCAAACACTTTCCAGGGATTGTAGTATACCGTAAGGCCGGTGTAGGAAGCCACGCATTCTTCAAAGCCTTCAAAGGGATGGGCCTCCGTATATTCCGAGAGGCTCTGTATCTTCCTCTGGATATCGGGGCTGATGGTATGGCCGAAAACCACCAGTACCGCCGCTTCTCCTACATTTCTTACTTCATATTCCATAACATCACCTGCATTTATAAAGCAGCCATGATTTTGGGCAGATTGTTAATGACCGTCATAATGCCCATGTAAGCCGTCATCACTACCACCACGGCGCCAAGAGCAGCCATCCAGTAGGGATGGTGGTAATCGCCTACGATCTTCTTATTATAGGCACCAAGGAGGATAACCCCCAGGGTCACCGGAAGGATAAGTCCGTTCAGTGTGCCCACGATGACCAGCACCGCCACCGGCCGTCCGATGACCGCAAAGACGATGGTGGAGAATACGATGAAGGCGATAATGAATTTCTGGTAATTCATATCAATGGTATGACTGAAGGAGCGGAGGAAGGATACGGAGGTATAGGCAGCGCCGATGACGGAGGTAATGCCCGCAAAGAAAAGGACGATACCGAAAATCTTGTATCCTACCACCCCGGCAGCCAGCTGGAATACGGAGGCCGGCGGATTCTTCGGGTCCAGCGCCAGCCCTGCTGCCACCACGCCCAGGGTAGCCAGGAAGAGGAGCACCCGCATAACGCCGGTCACAAGGACGCCGGTGGTGGCACTTCTCGTAATCTGCCCCAGATTTTCCTTCCCCGTAATGCCTGCATCAATGAGGCGATGGCCGCCGGAGAAGGTAATGTACCCGCCTACGGTGCCGCCCACAATGGTGACAATGGCCATGAAATCAACGGTGGCCGGGTCCACGGTACGCATGACCGCTTCTCCCAACGGAGGATTGGATGTAACGGCCACATAGAGGGTGAGAAGAATCATGACGCCGCCGGCCAGGGCCGTAAGCTTATCCATCACCTTCCCCGCTTCTTTCACGGTAAACACGATAACCGCAATGGCGGCGCTGATGACGGCACCCACTTTGGCATCTACGCCGAAGAGCACATTCAAACCCAAGCCGGCACCGGCCACGTTGCCGATGTTAAAGGCCAGGCCGCCGGCTACAATGAGAAGGGCCACCAGGTACCCCAGCCCCGGGAAAACCATGTTTGCAATGTCCTGTCCCCGTTTGCCGGAAATACCGATAATGCGCCACACATTCATCTGGGCGATCACGTCCAGGATGATGGTAAAGAGAATAACAAAGCCAAAGCTGGCTCCCAGCTTCTGGGTAAATACGGTGGTCTGTGTCAAAAAGCCCGGTCCGATGGATGATGTAGCCATCAGAAAGGCTGCGCCCAGAAGAACTTTCCACTGTGTCGATTTCTTGTCTCCCATAAGGATTCCCCTCCCTCAGGAAAGCGCTGTCCTAGAACAGCTGCTGTCCATATTCAATTATCATTTTATGAACAATAGGCCTTACATTTTCAAAGGTTCGATGGCTATGCCCTCTCTCTCCAGGGTCTCCCTGATTTTCTTCGTGAAGGCCAGTGCCTTGGGACCATCGCCATGGACGCAGATGGTTTCAGCCTTTACGGAAATCACGGTGCCGTCAAGGGCGGTCACTTTTCCGTCTTTCACCATGGAAAGCACCTGGGCCAGGGATTTTTCTTCGTCCGTAATCATGGCCCCTGCCTGTCCCCTGGGTGTGAGGGAGCCATCAGGCTGGTAGGTGCGGTCTGCAAAAACTTCACTTCCCGTCATGAGCCCCTCCTTTTCACCGGCTTTAATGATTTCACTTCCCGCCAGACCATAGAGCACAAGCCCCTCATCTACGTCGTGGACTGCTTTGGCAATGGCTTCCGCCAGAGCGCTGTCTTTGGCCGCCATGTTGTACAGGGCGCCGTGGGGCTTCACATGCACCAGCTTCACCCCTTCCACATGAGCCATGGCCATGAGAGCTCCCACCTGGTACACCACCATGGTATAGGCATCCTCCGGGGAAATGGCCATCTTCCTTCGTCCGAATCCCACAAGGTCCGGCAGCCCCGGATGGGCACCGATGGACACACCCTTTTCCTTTGCCAGACGCACCGTATGGAGCATCACCGTCGGGTCCCCTGCATGAAATCCGCAGGCCACATTGGCGGAGGACACATAGTTCAATACTTCCTCATCCCGGCCGATGGTATAGGCGCCAAAACTTTCTCCCAAATCACTGTTCAAATCAATCTTCATTTCCATCCCCCTTTCAAAACGCAAAAAGGCTCCCAAACGGAAGCCTTCATTGCCTTTCGGGCACAAAACGGCAGGGAAATCATCCCTGCCGCTTCATTGCTCTATGTATATTTAATTACATAATAGTATATATTATACATTTGCCTTTGTCAATCTATTTTGAGAGGTTAGACGATAGAAGATAGATGGTAGAAGATAGAAGATAGAAGATAGAAGATAGAAAATAGATGATAGACTTCAGACATTTTCTAAGGAAGAGGATGAGTCATTTAGCATGCTTTCCGAACTGCCGGTATTTACCGGCGTTTCTATCACTTACGATTCTTGCCAAGATTCTTCGCTTCCGCTCAGAATGACTGCCGCGGGAGGAGGAGAAAGAATCATTCGGCATGCTTTCCAGACTGCCGGTATTTACCGGCGTTTCTACCACTTACGACTCTTACCAAGATTCTTCGCTGGCGCTCAGAATGACCGGCCCGGGAGGTAAAAGAGTCATTTGGTACGCTTTTCTCGCTGCCGGTATGTACCGGCGCTTCTATCACTTACGATGCTTACCAAGATTCTTCGCTGGCGCTCAGAATGACTGCCGCGGGGAACGGCGCCAAAGACACGAAGCTGGAAGCCTAAAGCCCTCTCACTTCTCTGCCTTTCCGATGGTGCCCAGTTTTTCCAGAAGGTCGATGTGGATAGGTGTGTAGGCGCCGGGGTGTTTTCTCAGGTAGAACTGTTCTTCTTCCGGCGCTTCGTAGAAGTTTTCCAGCGGTTTCATTTCTGTCCTGATGTTCGGGCGTCTTCCGCCTTCGCCTTCAAATTCGTTGAAAACGATGGCGGCGTCGGTCATGCGGCGGGTGATGCCCCGGTTCTGCAGGAAGATGAGGTAGTAGGAGATCTGCATGGTGTCTTCGCGGCTGGTGTAGTAAACGCCGCTTTTGAACTGGGGCCCCACGGCTTTTCCCTGGATTCCGTCGGTGTAGGGGTTGATGATGGTGAAAAAGAGGGAGAGGAGGCTCACGATGTCGATTTTCTTTGGGTTGTAGATAACCTGTATGCATTCTCTGCCTTCCACTTTCCCGCTGTATATGTCTTCTTTGGAGGGCGCCTCCCGGCTGCAGTTGGCAAAGCCCGCCCGCACCCGGGTTACGCCTTTGACCCGGGAGAAGACTTCCTGCAGTCCGTAGTAGGGTCCTCCTGCCAGGTACAGTTCTTTCATAAATGCTCCGTTAATGTACATAGTTTCCTCCTTTATTTCATAAAAAGGGAGCGTCCGGAAACGGGCGCTCCCTTTTGAAATTCAGATTTCCTCAGGAATCCAGATGGCGTGCGGCGGCTCTGTCAAGGTCGAATGTCTTAATCAGTTCCGCCACTGCCTGGCTGGGCGATACCACACCTGCCAGCACCGCTGCCCTCACTTCCGGAAGTCTGCCTTTGATGACAGGGTCTTCGTAGAAGAGGTTGTGCAGGTGCTCGTCAATCATGGTCTTCACCCAGGCGATAATCTGCCGCTGGCGGCGGTTTTCAAAGGCGCCGGACTGTTTCGTCACCTTTTCAAATTCCCTCATCACCGCCCACAGTTCCAGAAGCCCCGTTTTCTTCAGAGCGGAGCAGCGATAGGCGTGGGTTTTCCAGCCTTCCGTGGCGGGGCGGATAAATTCCACCATCCGTTCATATTCGCCCTGGGTGACCTTGGCCCTTTCCAGGTTGTCGCCGTCTGCCTTATTGACTACGATGGCGTCTGCCAGTTCCATGATGCCTTTCTTGATGCCCTGCAGGTCATCGCCTGCACCGGTGAGGACCACCAGCATGAAGAAATCGACCATGGAGCGGACCGTGGTTTCGGACTGGCCTACGCCGACGGTTTCCACCAGGATCACGTTGCAGCCTGCGGCTTCGCAGAGCATCATGGTTTCACGGCTTTTTCTGGCCACACCGCCCAGAGTGCCGCCGGAGGGAGAGGGTCTGATGAAGCAGTTTGGCTCCCGGGACAGTTTCTGCATTCGGGTCTTATCCCCCAGGATGGACCCGCCGGTGATGGAGCTGGTGGGGTCCACCGCCAGCACGGCCACTTTATAGCCCTGCTGGCAGAGGAGCTGTCCGAAGGCTTCGATGAATGTACTTTTCCCTGCGCCGGGAACGCCGGTAATCCCGATGCGAAGGGAGTGTCCGGTTCTTGGAAGGAGTGCCTGCAGCACGCGCTGGGCTTTGTCGAAGTCTTTGGGGGCATTGCTCTCGATGAGGGTAATGGCCTTGGCCAGTATCATACGATCCCCCTTCTTCACGCCTTCCACGTAGTCTTCCACGGACATTTTCTTCCGAAGAGGCACGCGGCGAAGGTTTTCCTTCGGGTAGTACTTGGCGCTGGTGACGCTGTTCACGGCGCTGTCAATCCCGCGCATGACGGTACAGGCAAATTCGGGGTTCTTTTCCTTCGGCACCCAGCTGGGTCTCAGGTCATCATCGTTATCAGGCATAAGCGCTTACCTTAACCTTCCCTGGCTTCAGCTTTAGCGCGGTCTACAAGAATCTGCAGAAGTTCGATGCAGCACTTCGGGATGTTGGTGCCCGGTCCGAAGATGGCGGTAGCACCATGGTCATAGAGGAACTGGTAGTCCTGGGGCGGGATAACGCCGCCGATGCAGACGAGGATATCGCTGCGGCCCCGTTTCTTCAGTTCTTCCACCAGAGCAGGAAGCAGTGTCTTGTGGCCTGCTGCCAAAGAGGAGAAGCCAACAATATGAACATCGTTATCTACGGCATCCTGGGCCGCTTCTTCCGGTGTCTGGAAGAGGGGACCAACGTCTACGTCCCAGCCCATGTCGGCAAAGGAGGATGCCAGTACCTTCTGGCCTCTGTCGTGTCCGTCCTGGCCCATCTTGCAGAAGAAGATACGGGGGCGGCGGCCTTCGAGCTGTTCAAATTCATCAATCAGTTTCTTGGCCTTGTCAAACTGTCCGTTATCCTGGAATTCGCTGGAGTATACGCCGGATACGGTATGGATGGTGGCGTTGTAGCGGCCGGATACTTTTTCCACGGCGTCGGAAATTTCGCCAAGGGAGCAGCGGTCATGGGCTGCCTGTACGGCGGCATCCAGAAGGTTGCCGTTTTCGCGGCTTTCTGCACATTTGGTGATGTGTTCCAGGTCCCGGCGTACCTTTTCGGGGTCCCGGATGGAGCGGAGTTTTTCAAGGCGTTTAATCTGTGCATTCCGAACGGCGGTGTTATCAATGGAGAGGACGTTCAGCGGATCTTCCTTGGCCAGACGATACTTGTTCAGGCCCACAATGGTTTCTCTGCCGGAATCGATGTCAGCCTGGCGGCGGGCAGCGCATTCCTCGATACGCATCTTCGGAAGGCCGGTGGCAATGGCTTTGGCCATGCCGCCCAGGGATTCCACTTCCTGGATATGGGCCCAGGACCGTTTAATCATTTCATTGGTCAGGTATTCCAGGTAGTAGGAGCCGCCCCAGGGGTCGATAATCTTGCAGACCTTGGTTTCATCCTGGATATAGAGCTGTGTATTTCTTGCCAGGCGGGCGGAGAAATCTGTCGGCAGTGCGATGGCTTCATCCAGTGCATTGGTGTGCAGGGACTGGGTGTGGCCCAGGGCTACGGACATGGCTTCCATACAGGTCCTGGTAATGTTGTTGAAGGGGTCCTGTTCGGTGAGGGACCAGCCAGAGGTCTGGGAGTGGGTACGGAGGGCCATGGATTTCGGATTCTTGGCGCCGAAACCCTTCAGAATCTTGGCCCACAGCACTCTGGCGGCCCGCATCTTGGCTACTTCCATGAAGTAGTTCTTGCCCTGGTCCCAGAAGAAGGACAGACGTTTGGCGAAGGCATCCACCGGCAGTCCTGCTTTTTCGCCGCAGCGGATGTATTCCATGCCGTCGGCCAGGGTGTAGCCCAGTTCCAGGTCGCAGGTAGCGCCGCATTCCTGGATGTGGTAGCCGGAAATGGAAATGGAGTTGAATTTCGGCATGTACTTGGTGGTGTATTCGAAGATATCGCCGATGATGCGCATGGACATGGCCGGCGGATAGATGTAGGTGTTGCGGACCATGAATTCCTTCAGGATATCATTCTGGATGGTGCCCTGGAGAATCTTCCTGTCCACGCCCTGTTCAATGCCGGCGCAGATGAAGAAGGCCAGGATAGGAAGGACGGCGCCGTTCATGGTCATGGATACGGACATCTGGTCCAGCGGAATGCCATCGAAGAGGATGTTCATATCCAGCATGGAACATACCGATACGCCTGCCTTGCCCACATCGCCTACAACGCGGGGGTTGTCCGCATCGTAGCCGCGATGGGTTGGAAGGTCGAATGCAATGGACAGCCCTTTCTGTCCGGCAGCCAGGTTTCTTTTATAGAAAGCGTTGGATTCTTCGGCGGTGGAGAAGCCGGCGTACTGGCGCACGGTCCATGGACGGAATACGTACATGGTGGAGTATGGACCTCTCAGGAAGGGCGGGATGCCGCTCATGAAATCCAGATGATTGCATTCTTTGTAAATATCCTTGGTGTAGAGCGGACCTACGGGGATACGTTCCAGTGTGGTGTCGTACAAATCATTGTAGGATTTGCCGGTGGTTTCTTCCAGTTCCTTTTTCCATGTGTCGTAATCGCAGGAAGGATGGGCTTCCAGGTCAAGTTTTGTGAAATCAGGATTCATTGCCATATTATTTTACCTCCTCTTCCGTAATCTTCATGCCTTTTTCTCTCTGAAGACTGCGGATGATCTCATAGCAGTTTGCCTTCACACTGATGAAATCGTCAACACCGGCATCCCGGTATGTCTGTTCCAGGTCCTTAGGCGCTGCGCCTGCCAGGAAAACCTTCCCTTTGCCAAGCACTTCCTTCAGCCGGGGAGCCAGGGCCGGTACGTCTTCCGGATAGGTATCATCCTTGGAGCAGATGACGGCGCAGTCATAGGGTGTGCCCTTGTCATCGCAGCCTTTCTTCAGTGCTTCCACGCATTTATCCCAGCGGGAGCCCGGCTCTCCTTCATCATCCTGGAAGCCGTTGTTCAGATGGACATTGAATTCGCCTACCTGCAGGAAGGAGGTGGAGAAGTCGGCCCTTGCCTTGTGCTGCGGGATGCGGCCCATGTTGGCCAGGAATACTTCCACGTTCTTTCCTGTTTCCCTCTTGTAATTTTCCGTATCGAAGCGGAGCCGTTCGAACCGCTCTGTCCAGCGGTGTTCCGTAATGGGACGAACCTTTTCCACTTCGCCCTCCGGAGTGATGGCTTTGTATACTTCGTTCTGGGTGGCGCCGGCAGAGAAGGCTTCGATGGCTTTATCCAGCTTCCCTTCCGTGGGAGCTGCTTCCAGCTCTTCCAGCTTCCTGCCCAGATATTCCTTATCCATATCCTTCCGGTAGTCCTCTACGGCCTTCACAAGCTGTTTCTTCAGGGCATCTGTATCTTCCGGTCTTGGTTCGATGAGCTCTTCTGCCATGTTCGGATACATGTTGTTGCCTACGGCCCGGTCCTTGCGGAAATCCAGTGCCTTGAAGCGCTGTTTCAGGATGGCAAGAATCTGTTCCTGCGGGTACTCTTCTTTAAGAGCCTTGGTGAAGCCGCCCATGGATTCGATTTTCTGGAATTCCTGCCAGATTTTTTCGGCCATTTCCTTGGTCAGGTGTTCCAGTGCCCAGGAGCCGCCGGCGGGGTCAATAGGACGGAGCATGCCGAATTCTTCCTGCAGGATAATGTGGGCATTTCTTGCAATACGGCGGGAGAATTCATCGCCCTTTCTCACCGTTTCATCGTAAGGTTCGTTTTCGTAGGTATCTACGCCGCCTACCACAGCGGAGAACATGGCGGTGGTATTTCTAAGCATGTTCACGCCGGCATCAAAAATGGTGCGGTAGAAATAGGCCGGACGGGAATGGATGCGGCAGCTTCTGTCCGCTTCTTCTGCACCGAAGGCCTTCATAATGTTGGCCCATACCTCCCGGGCAGCCCGGAGTTTGGCAATTTCGATGAAGAAAATGGTGCCCACGTTGAAGCCGAAGTTGATGGACTGGGCAATGTCGTGGATGGAAACTCCTCTCTTTTCCATTTCACGGATATATTCCACAGCCATGGCAAATGTATAGGCCACTTCCTGCACCGCATTGGCGCCGCCTCTGGAGAATACTTCGCTCCTCGGCATAATGGTGCGGAGGCCCGGTGCATTCTTCCTTGCCCAGCGGATGGATTCCGCCATGTCGTCGTAGCAGGCAGAAAGGGGTTTTGGCAGGGTGCCGTTCTTGGCCAGCTAGGACAGGGGGTTGGCGCCGATGACGCCATGAAGTTTACTGGTATCTTTTCCCTTTGCTTTCAATGCAGCAGATACCAGCGCAATCATGCGGATGGAAGAAGGTCCGCAGTACATCATGAATGGATATTTTTCAAGGTCAAGACCGTCAAGAAGGCGGGCCATGTCTTCCAAAGTGGTAATGGATACGCCGGTGTCCCCCGGTTTTTCTGCATCCTTCACATCCACACCATCAGTGGAAGCACTGTCAAGGCGGACATTGTACACCGTGGAGCCCTTGTCGATTTCATGTTTCAGGAGCTCATTATTTTCAGAAGGCAGCGTCTCGTCGCAGGCCTGGGCAATTCCCCAGGGCGCTTCTTTGTAGCCATTCACCGCAGCGCCGCGGAGATAATCGCCCATACCCGGATAATCGTCGGTGGGCAGATCCTTATCCATAGCCACCGGGCCTGTGCGGAGTGTGTAGATTGGATCAAAGGTAATGCCTTCGTAGGTTTTGGTATACATGAGCTTATCGAAGGGCTTCCCCTTCAAAAGAGCATTGCAGGCATCAACCCATTCCTCCCATGTGGGCGGTGTAAACTCATCAAATTTAACTGCCGGGAAATCCGTTTTTCCTTCTGATTTTTTAAGGATAGCTTCCAGTTCCTTATCTGTCAGCTGTTTTACCGGTTCCTGGGATTTCTGTTCATCCATGAATATATCCTCCTTTGACAACATCAGAGAAGTAAAGAGTCCGATGATTTCAGTTCTTTTCCGGACAATTTCACCACTTGCGATGTTTCACCTCCTTCAAAGGTATTTGCATTAAAAAAGCCGGCACCTATAGATGGCAGCCGGTAAAAGGGACGCTATGTCCCAATCCCCTCCCCATCGCTCGCAGGTTTACGGAAACACTGAGTAACCGGTGCTTCCTTAACGGTGATTCATTGACAGATAGTTCTCCTGGCTCGGACTCCTCGTGCCTGCTCGCCTTCCCAGGTTTCCCCAGTGACATCATTGAGCAGGTACTCCTCCTTACAGTGGCGGGACCGCTCCGGCTTATACCGGATTCTCTTTTATGCTTTCGCATCTGTCAGCAATGTGAAATTGCCCCAAAGACTACATTCACAGTATAATTCATTATTTTCTAAGTGTCAATTATTCTGTTGTAATTTTTATTTAATTTTATTATTAAATAAAAATATTATTTACAAATACTATTTGGAATTGAGCAGAGCAAGGCAGTATAATGAGTAAAGATTAAACGTTTTATTTGAATTTAAATACAAAAGAAATGAGGAAACCATGGTGAATAAGGAAATCGAAATGGAAAGACAGAAATCGGTGGAACTGACAAAGCAGTTTGCAGAGCTGGAAGGAAGACGGCCCCGTATGTACATTGCGGAAATGGAAGAGGATGGCTCAAAAGAGCAAAGAAAGCTGGCTGCCACCACCTTTGCCGATGCCGGCTGGGACGTGGACGTGGGCTCCCTGGAAATGCCGGAAGATACAGCCCAAAGCGCCGTGGACAACGACGTCCATTTCATCTACTACACGTCGGACAGCCTAAACAGGGTGCAACTGCTCATAGAGCTGGAAAGAACCCTCACCCTTCTGGGACGGGACGACATCCTTATCGCCCTCCATCAGGGCACAGAAGGCGAAAAAGAAAACCTCTTCCGTTACGGCGTGGCCGCCGTCTTCCCCAGGGACTACCCCCTGGAACAGGCAGGCCTCACCATGCTGGGCCTCCTCATGGCACAGGCTCAGGAAGAGGAGTCGTGATAGTTGTTAGATGATAGACGAAAGACGATAGACGATAGAAGATAGAAGGAGGACATTGAAAAGATAAAGGATAAATGAAAGATGGCTTACGAAAGCCTACAGCCGTAAGCCGACAACCGGCAGCCGGAAGCCAGAAGCCGATAGCTGACAGCCGGAAGCCGACAGCCGATAACTGATGGCAGATAGCCGGAAGCCGAAAGCTGAAAGCCTATAACTCCCCTATTTTCCGTCGTCAATGACGCACCATTTCACCAGAAATGACGTTGGCTCTTCTACCTGCTGCGTCGTGCTGTCATCACAGCTGGCGACGTATATATGCAATAAAAAAAGCAGTGCCGAAGCACTGCTTTTTTATGCGTAGTTCAAGCTGGGATTAGCCAACGGTGAACAGCGGATCGCCGCCCTGTACGGACTGGCCTTCGGTAACCTGCATGGAGGTAACCTTGCCATCGCAAGGAGCCATGATCGGGTTGCCCATCTTCATAGCTTCCAGAACGAGGACTTCGTCGCCGGATGCTACTGCATCACCAACATGTTTGTTGATGCGGATAACTTTACCAGGCATCGGAGCTTCAACGGATTCGCCTGCACCTGCAGGAGCTGCTGCCGGAGCGGGAGCCGGAGCCGGTGCTGGAGCCGGAGCCGGAGCTGCTGCCGGAGCCGGAGCTGCTGCTGGAGCCGGAGCTGCTTTCGGAGCTGCTGCCGGAGCCGGAGCTGCTGCTGCAGCGCCGCCATCTTTAACTACTACATCGTAATCCTGGCCGTTAACTGTTACAGTAAATTTTCTCATTGTCTTTCCTCCTAAATGATTGTACTTTCAACTTTCAATTAGAACTGCTGATTGCCGGAAACGCCTGCAATGCGGGCTGCGGTTGTCCAGCCGGTTCTAGCTGCCGGGCGGATGGAGACGATTTCGCCGCCACCCATAGCAACGATAGCAGCAGCGATAGCTGCTACGACTGCACCATTGTCAGCAGCTTTAGGAGCTGCTGCTGGAGCTGCAGCTGCTCTCTTGGGAGCTGCGGCCGGTGCCGGTGCTGCGGACTGATTGAGAGATGAACGTACCTGCCAGATCATGATCAGGGCAATTACTGCAACAACGGCAGCAAATACCGCGATATACATAACTGTACTGTTATCCATCTGTACCCATCCTTTCAATTAGAGTATTTAAGCGGCAAATATTAGAGCGGAATGTTTCCGTGTTTCTTTGCCGGGTGTACTTCGTGCTTGGAAGCAAGCATCTTCAGAGCATTGATAATTGTCGGACGAGTATTATGCGGATCAATAACTGCATCTACATAGCCGCGTTCTGCAGCTTTGTAAGGAGTAGCGAATTCTTCCACATATTCCTTTGTACGCTGTTCTTTGTTCGGATCTTTCTTGAAGATGATGTTAGCTGCGCCTGCAGGTCCCATAACAGCGATTTCAGCGGTCGGCCAAGCGAATACCTGGTCAGCGCCCTGTTCACGGGAGCACATAGCGATGTAGGAGCCGCCGTATGCTTTACGGAGAATCATGGTGATCTTCGGAACGGTAGCTTCGCAGTAAGCGAACAGCATCTTAGCGCCGTGACGAATTACGCCGGCATATTCCTGCTGTTTGCCGGGCAGGAAGCCTGGTACGTCGACGATGTTAAGAACCGGAATGTTAAAGCAGTCGCAGAAACGAATGAAACGAGCTGCTTTATCAGATGCGTTGTAGTCAAGGCAGCCTGCCATGAATGCCGGCTGGTTAGCAATAATACCAACAGTCTGTCCGTCCATACGAGCGAAGCAGGTGATGATGTTCTTTGCGAATTCCTTAGCTACATCGTAGTATTCGCCGTTATCTACAATGGATTTAATAACATCGTACATGTTATATGGAGCATTGGAGCTTTCAGGCATAATGGTGTCGAGAGCCGGATCGGTTCTGGTGGGATCATCACCGGTTTCAACGATAGGAGCATCTTCCATGTTGTTGGACGGCAGGAAGGAGAGCAGGTAACGAATCTGTTTAATGCAGTCTTCGTCGTTTTCAGCTGCGAACTGAGCTACACCGGAAGTACGGTTGTGGGTCATTGCGCCGCCGAGTGCTTCAGCTGTAATCTTTTCACCTGTTACGGATTCAACAACAGCCGGGCCGGTCAAGAACATCTGGGATGTTTTCTTAACCATGTAAATGAAGTCGGTCAGAGCCGGGGAGTATACAGCGCCGCCTGCAGATGGTCCCATGATTGCGGAAATCTGAGGAATAACGCCGGATGCAATGGTGTTGCACCAGAAAATCTTGCCGTAGCCGGAGAGGGCATCGACAGCTTCCTGAATACGAGCTCCGCCGGAATCGTTCAGGCCTACGCAAGGTGCACCGACTTTCAGAGCCAGTTCATTTACGTGAACGATCTTAGCTGCATGCATTTCACCTAGGGAGCCGCCTTCAACGGTGAAGTCCTGAGCGAATGCAAATACAAGTCTTCCATCAACAGTGCCGTAGCCTGTTACTACACCTTCACCAGGGAGATCTTTCTTTTCCTGGCCGAAGTTGTGGCAGCGGGATTTTACAAGGGCATTAACTTCTACGAAAGTGCCTTCATCAAACAGAAGAGCAAGTCTTTCACGAGCAGTCAGTTTGCCTTTTGCATGCTGTTTTTCAACACGTTTTTCGCCACCCATAGCCTCTACATGAGCGAGGTTTTTATGGAGAAGTTCAATTCTTTCTTCAACAGTTGCCATTCTTACACCTCCAAAAATTTTAGGGTCCCCCGCAGGGGGGATGAGCTGTCAGGACTGACAGCTCATATGCCATCATTCAAATTATTTCTTGAAGGATGGGCCGCCGGGGCGTTCTGTCAGTTCAAGCAGAAGGCCAGTTGCCTTTGGATGCAAGAATGCAATATGACAGCCGCCTGCACCAACACGGAACTTCTTGTCGATGAGCGGAACTTCTTTAGCCTGCAGATCAGCCAGAGCAGCTTCGATGTCATCTACACGGAGAGCAACATGCTGGAAGCCGTTCTTGCCGCCATTAGCTTTTTCAATGAAACGAGCAATCGGGCCGTCCGGAGTGGTGGAACCCAGGAATTCGAGTTCGCAAGCTTCGGTCTGAGCGGAAGGTTTGAAGAAGCTTGTGGTTACATGCTGTTCTTCAACGGTTTCATCCGGCAGAGAAGGTTCAAGTCCGAAAATGTCTTTCATCTGCTGTTTAATCTTTGCAAGATCTTTAACAGCTACGCCAACATGATCGACAGTTAAAACTTTGAATGCCATAATAACTCCTCCTTTAAAATTATTTGAATATTTTGCCCACAATGGAATCAACGACTGTAAACGGATCAGTTTTCCGTTCAAAGACCTGTTCCACGTAGTCACTAAATTCACCCGTCTTGGAGATATTTTCTTCAATATGACGGGAAATGCGGTCGTGAATCATCTCAAGCATTTCGGAGCGAGCCCGTTCGCGTCTTCTTTCTTCGAGAACGCCGGATTCTTCCAAGTACTTGCGGTGATCGCCCAGGGCTGCTACTACATCATCTACACCCTGGTCTTTGTTCGCAATCGTCCGTTCAATCGGAGGACGCCAGTTCTGGGCTTCGCCCAAATCCAGCATCATTTCGATTTCAACGTTCAGACGATCTGCGCCGTCGCGGTCGCATTTGTTGATGACGAAAACGTCACCAATTTCGAGGATACCTGCTTTGATAGCCTGAATATCGTCACCAAGTCCAGGTACGAGCACAACAAGTGTTGTATCCGCATTTTTGACGATATCGACTTCTGACTGTCCTACGCCTACTGTTTCGATGAAAATTACATCGAGACCGAAAGCATCCATCAGTTTTACCGCATCAGCTGTCTTGCGGGAAAGTCCCCCAAGGCTGCCGCGCGTGCCCATACTACGGATATAAACACCCTTATCCAAGGTCAGGTCGTTCATTCTGATACGGTCGCCAAGGATGGCGCCGCCGGAGAACGGACTGGTAGGATCGACTGCAACGATACCTACGGTTTTACCCTGTTCACGGTACTTCTTGATCAGGGCATCTGACAGTGTGCTCTTACCCGCACCAGGTGCACCAGTGATACCGATGACCTGTGCACGACCGGTATGATGATAGATATCTTTCATGATATCTTCAAAACCATCCCGTTCGTCTTCAACGATGGTAATTGCTCTCGCTAAGGCACGTCTGTTTCCATTCCAAAAATCTTTCATTGAGAATTCCATGGATACACCGCCTTTTCGAAGAGTAAAGAGAAATAATATAGTTGCAAGGGGCTGGGGATTGCCCCCAGTCCCAAGCAGCCACATTACACCATAACGCTAGTCAATAACAGCTGTAAGCAGATTATTTCTTAACGTTTTCTTTGATGAAGTCAATAACTTTCTTTGTTGGGGTGCCAGGTGTGAAGATAGCTTTTACGCCAGCTTTTTCGAGGCCCGGGATATCGTCTTCGGGGATTACGCCGCCGCCGATAACCAGAACGTCGCCCATTCCTTTAGCTTTCAGTGCTTCTACAACTTCCGGGAAAAGGGTGTTGTGAGCGCCGGAGAGCAGGGACAGAGCTACTACATCAACGTCTTCTGCGTCTGCTGCTTCAACAATCTGTTCTACAGTCTGACGAAGACCGGTGTAAATAACTTCCATGCCTGCGTCGCGAAGTGCACGGGCAATAACTTTTGCACCACGATCGTGTCCATCAAGACCCGGTTTAGCTACGAGTACTCTGATACGTTTGTCTGCCATTGTAAATTACCTCCAGAAATATGTTGAGTAATGTAATATTCTCTTGCTTCAGGCTGCCCTAAGATTAAAGGGTGTTGTGCGGTTTGTATTCGCCGAATACTTTACGGAGAACGCCGCAGATTTCGCCTTCGGTGCAGTAAGCACGTACGCAGTCGAGGATGACTGGCATAAGGTTAACATGGTCAGGACCTTCAGCCGGAGTCTGAGCTGCTTTTTCAAGTTTAGCCAGTTCTTCAGCAACCTTAGCCTGGTCACGGTTAGCTTTATCCTTAGCGAGCTGAGCTTTCTTTCTTTCGCCAACGGAAGCATCAATCTTCAGCAGGCCGGTAACCGGCGGTTCTTCCATGGTGAACTTGTTGACGCCAACGATTGTTCTTTCGCCGGATTCAACAGCCATCTGCCAAGCATAAGCAGAATCCTGAATTTCTTTCTGGATGTAGCCTTTATCAATAGCTTCTACAGCGCCGCCCATTTCGTCAATCTTCTTGATGTAAGCCATAACTTCTTCTTCGATGGCGTTGGTCAGTGCTTCAACATAGTAGGAGCCGCCGAGCGGATCAACTACGTCAGCCAGGCCGGATTCGTAAGCAACGATCTGCTGGGTACGGAGAGCGATGGTTACGGATTCAGTGGTCGGAAGAGCCAGAGCTTCATCGCGGGAGTTGGTGTGCAGGGACTGGGTGCCGCCCATAACTGCTGCTGCGGTCTGGAGAGCAACACGGATGATGTTGTTGTTCGGCTGCTGAGCGGTCAGCATGGAGCCTGCGGTCTGGGTGTGGAAACGAAGTTTCATGGACTTCGGGTTTTCAGCATGGAATCTTTCTTTCAGGATTCTAGCCCAGATACGACGGGAAGCACGGAACTTAGCAACTTCTTCGAGTACGTTGTTGTGAGCGTTCCAGAAGAAGGACAGACGTGGAGCGAATTCATCAATCTTCATGCCTGCTTTCAGAGCTGCTTCGATGTAAGCAATACCATCGGCAATGGTGAATGCAACTTCCTGAGCAGCGGTGGAACCAGCTTCACGGATATGGTAGCCGGAAATGGAAATGGTGTTCCACTTCGGTACGTTTGCGGAGCAGTATTCGAAGATATCGGTAATCAGACGCATGGACGGTTTAACCGGGAAAATGTAGGTGCCGCGTGCTGCGTATTCCTTGAGGATATCGTTCTGAATGGTGCCGCGGAGTGCGGATGCCGGAACGCCCTGTTTTTCAGCTACTGCAATGTACATAGCCAGCAGGACGGAAGCCGGTGCGTTGATGGTCATGGAAGTGGAAACTTTGCCAAGATCAATGCCGTCGAACAGTCTTTCCATATCGTAGAGGGAGTCGATAGCTACGCCTACTTTACCAACTTCGCCAGCAGACATTTTGTCATCGGAGTCATAGCCGATCTGGGTCGGGAGGTCGAATGCAACGGACAGGCCGGTGCCGCCGTTAGCAATCAGGTATTTATAACGTTTGTTGGATTCTTCAGCGGTGGAGAAGCCAGCGTACATACGCATGGTCCACAGACGGCCGCGATACATGGTGGGCTGTACGCCACGGGTGTATGGATATTCACCAGGGAAACCGAGGTCTCTTTCATAGTCGAAACCTTCGAGATCGAGTGGTGTGTACAGGTTCTTATGTTTCAGACCAACTCTTTCCGGATGTTTTGCAACCTGTTTTGCATATTCTGCATTGTAGGCATCAAGTTTAGCTTTCAGGGATTCGTTAGACATGAGTTCATCTTCCTCCTAAAAAAGTAAGTATGTAACTATCTGGAAGTCTGTCCCTTTTTCATGGGAACCGCGGCTTTGTGCTCTTCTTGTTCCATTTCCAGGGAAAGCTTCCGTCAGGGTTCCGCAAAGCCTTTCGCTGCTGCAGCGATCGTTTGAATCTTCTTGCAGCAGCTTTCGGACTCTTGCGAGACCCATGTGTATGACACTGTCATTGACAGCTATCACCATAGGTAATTATACAATATTTGGATTATTTGTAAAGTATTAAAGCACTTCTTGAAAAATTAAATTATTTCTTGAAATGCATATCTCCGGTTTCAGCCAGGCTTTCATGGAATTTGAATGCTTCCTGGAGAAGATGCGGGGTCTGGCTGTTGCCGCAGGCAGCGCATGCTCTTTCGTAGTAATCCATGAGCTGATCTCTGAAGGACGGATGAGCAACATTGTTGATGATAACCTTTGCTCTTTCCTTCGGGGTCAGGCCGCGAACATCTGCAACACCCTGTTCAGAGATGAATACATGGGTATCATGTTCGGTGTGGTCAACATGGGAGCACATCGGAACAACTGCAGAAATCTTGCCGCCCTTTGTGGTGCTGTGGCAGAAGAAGCAGGACAGGAATGCGTTGCGGGCGAAGTCGCCGGAGCCGCCGATACCGTTCATCAGCTTGGTGCCAGTTACATGGGTGGAGTTTACATGGCCGTAAATATCCATTTCCAGAGCGGTGTTCATGCCGATAACGCCGATACGACGAACAACTTCACCGTTGTTGGAAATTTCCTGCGGACGAAGAACGATCTTCTTGTTGTACTTCTGGATGTTAGCATAGAAGCGTTTCAGTCCATCCGGGGATGGGGACAGGGAAGTACCGGAAATCATGTCGATCTTGTCTTTATCAATCAGGTCGAACATGCCATCCTGAATAACTTCGGTGTATACGGAGAGGTTCTTGAAATCGGATTCAACGAGGCCGTGAATAACAGCGTTTGCTACGTTGCCTACGCCGGACTGCAGTGGAAGCAGGTTTTCCGGCAGTCTTCCGTGTTTTACTTCGTTCTTCAGGAAGTCAACCAGGTTGTTGCCCATAGCTTCTGCATCATCATCCAGCGGAGCCAGTGTACGGGTTACATCAGGCATATCGCAGGGAACGATAGCAACGATCTTTGCGGGATCGCAAGGAATGTACGGGGTGCCTACGCGGTCGCCGGCGTGGAGAATCGGAATCGGTTCACAGAATGGCGGATTTTTACGCATGTAAATATCAGCCATGCCTACCAGGTCCAGCGGCTGGGTGGTGTTGACTTCTACAATGACTTTCTTTGCAGTGTCAACATATACCGGAGAGTTGCCGATAGCGGTTGTCGGATAAAGTTCGCCGTTCGGTCCGATCTTGCAGACTTCAACTACTGCAAAATCCGGGCCTGTTACATGTTCACCCTTTACGTTGGTGAAGAAGCCGGCACGTACCTGCTGTGCAACATGGGACAGGTGCAGATCGTAGTAGTTTACCTTGCCTGCATTGATAGCTTTTCTCAGGTTGGCATTGGTCTGGTAAGGCATACGGTTTCTGATGCCGTTTACAGCAACCAGTTCGGTATCAATCTGGGAACCGGTGGATGCGCCGGTCCAGATGTCGACCTGGAATGGAGTCTCTTTCATGCGTTCTGCGAGTTCATGCATTGTAATTTTCGGATAGCCGCAGGGCGTAAATCCGGAAATACCGATGATATCGCCAGCACTGAACATTTTAGCTGCAGTCTTGGCATCGCATACCTTGGAGAGAAGACCTTTGTCTTCGATTCTGCTAAGGAATTCACTATCATTGGTGTCGATCATTACTATCATCCTCCCAAAAATGAAAAATAAATTATATAAAAGTCCGCAGCCGCAAAACCTGATGACTCTCGTCAGCATTGCCGCAGAACTTTTTACCCTCAAAAAAAACAGCCGCCTAATCCATGTGGAATGAGTTCATCTTAAGATTATGTATCTCCGGAAACAGTAATACTATAATCACAAGACCAAACCCTCCAATCGTAAGATTTTGCTGACTGCATTTTGGCTCATTCAATCACCTGTATTATTATAACACACTTTTCCCTATGAAAACCCCCTAAATGAACCATTTGCCTTACAAAATCCTTTTTACCCATTATAAATAATTCCTATTAGACAAATTATGGATTACGTGACCCATAACCCTATATTTACAAATGCCTCGATTAATTGACGCAAAACTAATTGAAATATTTCCATCTATAGCCTTCCATGACATGTATATGGAAATTTATAAATCGCGCCAAAATCATGTATGAATGGGGAAAAGGATTAGTGAGCTAGTAATCTAGTGAGCTAGTGAGCTAGTCCACCAGCCCACTAGTACACCAGCCCACTAGCCCACTAGCCCACTAGCCCACTAGTACACTAGTTCACTAGTTCACTAGTTCACTTCCTGCAGGATGCGCAGAGTGCCGAGAGACTCCAGAAGCAGAAGGACACGGAGCGGCTGAAGAGGACGTGGTCTCCCATGCTGATGACCGAGAGGGCCATGACCATGAGGACGCCGCCAAGGCCCATGGATTTCGTGAAGCTGTCATTTCCATGGCGGTAATTTCTCCAGCAGAGGATTCCCTGGGCAAAGAATGCCAAAAGAAAGGCCATGCCGCCGGGGATACCCACCTCTGCCAGCATGTTGAGGTACATGTTGTGGGCGTGGAAGATGAGCACTCCCTCTTCCTGGATGAAGAAATTATAGTCCGGATAGGCCAGGAAATAGGCGCCCCAGCCCACGCCCAGAAGAGGATGCTCCTCTATCATGGCCATGGTGCTTTCCCACAGGGCAAAGCGCAGGTCCACAGACGTATCCTCCCCGGAAAAGAGGGAGAGGAACCGTTCCACCACCTGCCCGTGGTAGAAGGCCAACACCACCGGCACCAGAAGGAAGAGGAGGCCGAACCTTTTATCATAAAAGAGAGTAAGCCCCAGCACGATGGCTGCCAGGCTGACCCAGGCGCCCCTGGAATAGGTAAGGGCCAGGCATAGAAGAAGGGAAAGAAGAATCACCGCAAAGACGGTCCTTCTCTTCACCGCCCTCTCCCGTAAGGTAAAGGCAGTGAGGATGCTGATGATCATAAGAAGATAGGCACCGAAAAGATTCGGGTTCTCCAGGGTAGAGTACATACGCCTCCGAAGGAGGGGGAACCTTTCCGGGTCCACCCAGCTCTGGGCTTCCATATCCGCCGCCATATCCGCCGCATTGGCATACTGGAAAAATCCGTACACCACCGTCACCACGGCTCCCGCCAAAAAGGCATAGAGGGCTTTCTCCTTTTCCTTCTCCGTGGAAACGGTGGTATAGATAAGAAGGTACACCAAGGCATACATCAAGGGCTGCAGCGCCCAGTTCATGAAAGAAAAGGCCATGTCCTTCGACACGAAGGCGGACAGAAAGGAGCACACCAGAAAAACAGCCCCCGGCTGCCAGAGAGGCGGGAGCGTAAGTGCCACCTCCCCCTTCTTCCTCCAGTTATACAGCCATGCCATCACGGCTGGCAGAAGGGTGACATAAAAAAGAAAGGGGTTCAAAGGCAGCAGAAAAAGAGTAGCATAGAGCAGGTACAGAATATGCTGCTTCGAACAAAGACCATTTTCAGAAACTTTCCCCATGGATTCCTCCGGTATATGAAATCGGTTACCCGGTATATGAAATCGGTTACATTTCTTTTATTATATCGGACCCCGCCGCCGGTAGCAATGAAAATATGTCTATGGGCCGCTTCGCGGCCGGGTTCAAAGGGTTCAAAGGGTTCAGAAGGTTCAGAAGGTGATGGTATCGCCGCTTTTGGCGGCGATGAGTATAAAAAGAGCGTTACGGGATTACCTTCCGGTCCTGCTCGTCATTTCAAGCAAAGCGAAGAATCTTGGTACGTGCCGCGATTGAGACAATCAGCAGCAGACCAATTCAGCCGGTAGGGTTTCTCCGCTTCCGACCGTCGAAATGACGATGGAACGGAGCCGTTGTATTCCTGAAGGTGCAGATTCCTGCCGGCCCACTGCAGAATCCCAGGCAGAAGGAAAGCGTCAGCCACCTGCATCTGCAGCCCCGGGCCTCTTCTCTTTTCATGGTACAATATAAGCAGAAGATATTTCCTTACAAGGAGGTTATCATGAACAAACGAATGATAGTGGACACGGGGATGCTGATTTCCTTTCTTGTCCTCCTGGACTACCGCTTCGTGAGGAATTTCGGCCATGAAACGCTGGCCATTGTTTTCTTTCTTCTTTTTCTTCTCCACACCTGGTTCAACAGGCAGTGGTATGCTTCCCTTGGCCGGGGACGGTGGAACATGGACAGGAAGCTCACGTTCCTTGCAGATGTGCTTCTCCTCGGCTCCTTTGCAGCGGTCATGGGAAGCGGGCTCATGATTTCCCATACCCTGCCCACGGGCATGCAGAAAGCGCCGCTCCTCGCCCATCAGGTCCATCATGTGGCAGGCTATGTCATGCTGACTGCCCTGAGCTTCCATCTGGGTCTTCACTGGAGCGCCATTCTTTCCCGCCTGGAAAGGGGCCTGGGCTTTGGAAAAATCCCTCATCTTTCCCTTGTCTATAAAGTGCTTCTCCTTCTCATAGCAGCAGGGGGCATTTATTTCTCCCTTTATTACAGCATAGGAAGCAGGCTTCTCCTTCTCCGCATCCCCAATGCAAGGAGCATTCCTGTCACCCTCTGGACCTTTACCTTCGGCCACCTTCTTATCCTTTCCCTCTATGCAGCAGCTGCCTACTATGTGCAGAAATTCTTCCGGCAGAGGAAACGGAAACCGGTGCGGTCATAGGCATAAAAAAACAGGAGCGGAAAACCGTTCCTGTTTTTTTATGCTTATTTCTCTTCCCCGTTCCAGTAGGCCGTCTTGATGCCAAGCACCTTTTCCGAATCGAAGGAGGCTTCGCTGTCTTTGGAGTAATGACGGGCAGCGCGGATGACATATTTCAGTCCCAGGTAAAGCATGGGCACGTTGCAGTACACCATGATGATATTTCCTAAATCGGAGAAGGCCCACAGGTTGGACAGGTCGTAGCCCCCAATGTTGCAGGCTATGCCGAAGGCTGCCACGAAAATGCAGAGCCCCCGGATGAAGTTGATGAATCCTTTGGAGGAAGAAATACGGTTGGCTGAAATTTCTGAGAAGGAAACGAAGCCGATGACGCAGGTGTAGGCAAAGAGGCAGAAGCAGACGGAAACCATAATCTGCACCAGTACCTGCAGCATATCCGGCGACAGCCCGTTCACAGAGAGGAGGAACTTGCTGTAGGTGCCGGCTGCTTTCCATGCCGCCGGATCCAGCGCCCATTCATGGGCCATGACGATGATGAAGCCGGTCATGGTGCAGATGACATGGGTATCCAGGAAGACGCCCAGCGCGGAAATGATGCCCTGCTCGCAGGGATGATGGGCTTCGGCGGATGCAGCGGCCATGGTGATGGTGCCCTGGCCGGCCTCATTGGACATGAGGCCCCGCTTTACCCCCTGCAGAAGGGCGGTGCCCAGGAATCCGCCGAAAACAGCCTCCGGCTTGAAGGCTCCTGCAAACACGGCTTTAAAGAAATAGGGGACACTGTCCAGATTAAAGAGAATCAGCAGTACCGCGGTAACCACATAAATAACAGCCATCACCGGCACCAGGATATCCGCCCAGTGGGACACCCGGCGGATGCCGCCGAAGGCCATGAAGGCCATCAGAAGGATGACAAGCACCGAAACCACATAATAGAAGGTGGACTGCACAGGAATTTGGATATTTTCAATGAGCCCTGCCATGGCGCCTACGGAAGTGACTACATTAAATCCCTGCGCCGGCAGGCACATGAGGGCATATACGATGTAAACCACAGACAGGATAGTGCCTACCCACACCTTGTTCCCGCAGAGCTTCCTGGCATAGAAAGGAAGGCCGCCTACGAAGGTATTTCCTCTTTTTTCCTTAAAAATCTGGGCCAGGGTTCCTTCGGTAAAGGCGGTAGCCATACCGAAGAAAGCGGAAACCCACATCCAGAAGAGGGCTCCCGGACCGCCGGCGGCAATGGCGCCGGTGACGCCGATCATATTGCCGGGGCCTACGCGCATGGCGGTGCTTAGAAGAAAAGCCGCCAGCGGAGAAATGCCGGTTTTAATGCTCCGCTTCGACGCCAGCGTATGGACGCCGGTGGTAAACAGCCTTACCTGGATGAATCCAAGGCGGATGGTGAAATAAATGCCGGAACCCACCAGCACGATGATGGCCAGTGAGAAAGACCCCAATACAGGAATATTCTTCCAGAAACCGAACATTTTCGGGAAATCCCAGAAAAAGTCGGAAACCGGAGTGACGAAGCTCAATACCGCGTTCAGCGCAGCAAATAAGTTTTCCATATTCCTCTCTCCCTTCTTATGAAATGGCCGGTCATGATGAATCATTCATGGCCGGCCTTTGATGGGAAACCGATTCATTAAGTAAGTCTGATTTTGCAGAAATGAAACCGGCCCTTCCTTTTCAACTCAATTTCCTGTTACTGCTCTGCCCCTGCCGCTTTGATGGCCAGCGCCAGCTTGTGGGCCAGACCTTCCATCTTGGCCTTGGATACGGAGCATACTGCCAGGCGGATGCCCTTCTTCAAAGGTACCAGGAATACATTCTGTTTTTCCAGGTCATCGCACACCGCCTGGGAATGGGTGACGGGAATGGTGATGAAGAATCCGGAAATATAAGGAACGAATTTCACGCCCTCTTCCTTTGCTTCCTTCATGAAGATGGCTGCTCTTTCCTGGATCAGCTTGAAATAGCGGGCCCTTTCTTCATCGAGCTGCTTGATTTTCTCCGGATTTTCACAGATATGAATCATGGCATTCTGGGCGGCGCTGTTGCAGTTGGACCAGGTGGCACGGCTGCTGTACTGGTTGATATCCACGAATTCCTTAATCACATCTTTGTCGGAGGAAATACCGATCATGGCACCCATGCGCTGGCCGTACATGGTGAAGCCCTTGGACAGGGTGTAGGCGCAGACAACCAGGATATTCTTCGGAAGGCCGCCAAAAACCTTGAAGAACTTCCGGCATTCCTGCTTTTCGCCGCTGTAGTCCAAATAAGCCACATCTGGAACCAGGATGGCATTTTTCTTTCCATCGGCCACGGCATCCTTCAGCACATCCACCGCTTCCTGCCATTCAGCCACGGACATGCAGTATCCCGTGGGGTTGTTGGCAATGCCGTTCAAAATGATGACGATGTTGTCCTGCTTCTTCAGGATATCCTTCACTGCTTCCTTAAAGGCGGGACCATTGAAATGGCCTTCTTCGGTGAGGAAGGAAAAACTCCTCACCCTGCGGTTGTTATCGTCGATGAGGCTGTCATAGGCGCCCCAGTGCCAGTCCGTAATGAGCACTTCGTCCCCCGGTTCCGAATAATTGTGAACCACATGGTGGAGCACGCCGGTGCCGCCGGGTGTGGAGCAGGCATCCACATAGCCTTCAGGACGGGACTCACCGAAACACTGGTCAATGCAGTCATCCAGGAACTTCCGATACCCCTGGATAGGCGCATAGGCACAGATTTCCTTCGGAGAAAGCTCCTTCAGCGCTTCCTTCACCACATCCAGCACCACCAGATTTCCATCTTCATCCAGAATGGAACCGACCGTACCGTTGACCACCTTATCATTGCCGATTTTCTCAGCCAGGGCAATGGCCCTGTTGTTGGCTGCAAAAATATTGTCTTCCGCACTTTTACCCTTGGCATGGGGTGCTGCTAAACTGAACATAAAAAGCCTCCTTGAAACCGGAAAAATAAAGCAATTCAGCCAAAAAGCCCGCAGCAAAACAGCGCCGCAGGCTTCGTTGCCCATTTTCCTGTGAAATTGACGACTTTATTATAATGCATGGGTGATGAAAAAGAAAGGGGAGAATGGCCCGCCTGCGGCGGGCCGGGTTCAGAGGGTTCCGGGGCGCCCAAAGGGCGCAGGTTGTGGCCGCCTGTCGGCGGCGGGTTGTGTAGAAGGGTTGTGAAAAAGGTTCAAAAGGTGCAAAGAGTTCAGAGGTGGGAGGTGGACGGGGACTTCGTCCCCGAAGGTTCTTAAGGTTCCTGGGATTGACGGCCCATGGGGCCGAGGGTGTGGTATCGCCGCCTTTGGCGGCGATGAGTTTTATAGTCCACGTTACGCTTCTGCCTTCCCGCCGAGCAAGTCATTCTGAGCGAAGCGAAGAATCTCGGTGAACGCCGCCAGTGACTCATCTGTCGATAAATACCAATCGGCGGGAAAGAGGCGTCTGACAGTCTGATGTCTGCCGTCCCTCTTGCTCTTGGGAATACAGTCTGAAATCGGCGGACAGCGGTAAGCGGACAGCCGACAGCCGGCAGCTGTATCATCCCAGCTCACTCCCCGAGCTATTTAAGGAGACTGATGACGCGGCATTGGATAAAAATACATATGAAATTCGATTCTGCGAATGAATCAGTGCTCCCCTAGTTCACCAGCCCACTTTCCGTTATAATGACAGAGACATCCTATTGCATCGGAGGTTTTTCATGATAACCAAATATGCGGACCTGCTGCTGGCCGCCCTTTTTGCCCTTTTCACAGGGCTCTTCGTTCCCTTTTCCCCTTCCCGCCTTCTGGAAAGCATCAACTGGAACCTTCTGGGCATCCTTTTCTGCCTCATGACTATTACCGCGGAAATCGGGAAATGGGGCATCCCCCGGGCTCTCTGCCTTTATTTCTTTGCAGGGAAAACGACGGTGCGTAAAATGGCCCGCTTTTTCATATTCGCCTGCTTTTTCTCTTCCATGGTCATAACCAATGACATATCCCTCATCATTTTCGTTCCCTTTTCCATTTCCATCTTCATCGAAATCCGGCAGAGGACGCTCCTGATTCCTTTGATCACCCTGGAAACCATAGCCGCCAATATGGGCAGCACCCTTACGCCCATAGGAAATCCGCAGAATCTTTTCATTTATGATTTCTACCACCTGTCCCTTCCTGCCTTTCTTTCTATTACGGCGCCGGTGGTCCTTATCAGCGGCCTCCTCATCTACCTGGCAGGATGCCTTTTCCCAAAGGACAGGGCTCCCGCCCTGCCTCCCATGGAAATGGTGGTGCCAAAGAAGAAATCGCTGCTCCTTCTTTTCCTTCTTCTCCTGTGCATTCTTCACGTTCTCCGTCTCATCCCGCTGCCCCTGGTGATGGCGGTGGTGGTGCCGGCCATGATTCTTCTGGACCGGGGCGTCTTCTTCCATGTGGATTATAAGCTGCTCCTCCTTTTCGCCCTTCTTTTTATGGCCGTAGGAAATCTGGGGCGCATGGATGTCATCAGCACCGGGGCCCGGGAAGCCCTCACGGGCCGCGAATTCTGGGTGTCCCTTCTTCTCTCCCAGTTCATCAGCAACGTACCGGCCACAGTCATGCTTTCTTCCTATACGGACAATGCAGCGCCCCTCCTCCTTGGCGTGGACATCGGCGGCCTGGGCACCCTCATCGCCTCCATGGCCAGCCTCATTTCCTTCAAGGCCTACGCCAATATTCCCTTCGCCGGAAAGAAGGAGTACCTGACCCTCTTTTCCCTGTACAACCTGGTACTCCTTGCTGTGCTTATACTTTGGTACCTGGCGGTGTACTAGGGAAGCGCTGATTAAATCGTTATCGGATTTCATTCTTGGATTTTTATCCAATGCAAGGAATAAGTCGACGCGAATAGCGAGCTATTTAAGGAGACTTATGACGCAGCATTGGATAAAAATACATATGAAATTCGATTCTGCGAATTAATCAGTGCTTCCCTAGGAAGCATAAAAAAACGGGATACCATGGATTTCCAGGGTATCCCGTTTTTTCAGTCTACATTCTTCGTTCCTCCGGCATTGACGGTGGTGTCATCGCCGATGTGCCAGACAGTGTTGACACGGACTCTTCCATCAGCATCGCCGTCACTGTTATAGCGGATTCTTCCATCGCCGCCCATTTCCAGCATCGGTCTGCCTTCGGGGATTTTCTTTTCTTCCTTGTACCCCAGGGCTTCCAGTTCCCTGGCGTATTCCTTCTTGAGCTTCATGAGGCTTTCATGGTCTTTGTCCTTTACATCATGGTGTTCCAGCATATCCCTGATGACGCTGGCCAGCTCATAGCGGGTAATACTGCCGCGGCTGAAGAAATCGGAGGTATAGGAAGGGGCTTTCCCTTCCCGGCATAGGGTTTCCACGGTCCGGTAATCCCAGGATTTGGGACTCACCGGGTCGAAGGAGTTCGGCGCGTACAGGTTGTAGGTAAAGCCGGTGATGGACGCAGCCGCCAGAAGGGCGGTGAAGAAAAGTGTCTTTTTCATGCTAGTCACATATCTTTCCTTCAATGACTTTCAGGAGGTCATCCCTGCCTTCGCCGGTTAAGGCGGAGTAGGCAATGGGCGGATAATCTCCGGGAAAATATTTTTCCAGAAGCTTTTTATTCTTCACCAGTTCATTCCGTTTCAGCTTATCCCCTTTGGTGCCGATAATCTGGAGGGAAGGGGCAATGGAGCGGAGCCATTCGTAGGCTTTCATGTCGATGGGAAGGCCCGGATGGCGGAGGTCAATCAAAAGACCAATCATCTGAAGGGTGGGAGAATGTTCCAGGTAGTCTGCAATGAAGGCGGACCAGCTGTCCTTGTTCTGCTGGCTTGTCTTGGCAAATCCGTACCCCGGCAGGTCCACCAGGTACCAGTCCTGCCGCACTTCTTCTTCCTCCTCCATCCTTCTGGACTGGATGGCGTAGTAGTTGATGGTTCTGGTCTTTCCTGGCTCCCTGCTCACGAAGGCCAGTTTCTTCCTGCCGCAGAGGGAGTTGATGAGGGATGATTTTCCCACATTGGACCGTCCGATGAAAGCGATTTCTTTCCTGCCGTCATTCACATACTGGCTGCGATTCACTGCAGCGCGGACGTAGGCGGAAGAAAATATATGAAATTCATCCATTTTTTTGATTTCTGACAAGGGCTTGCCTCCTTACTGCCGGGGTATCCGGATTTTATGTGTTATGGACATACCGATTGAATCGCTGAATCCAATTTCATTTGCATTTTATCCAATGTTTCGTCACAGGTCTCCTTAAACAGCCCACTGTTCGCGTCGACTGATGACTCCCATTGAAGCAAAATGCAGGAATAAAATCCGATAACGATTCAATCAGCGCTTCCTTATTTCACCAGGGCGTGGCTGAGTACGTCATCCACATTCTTCACATATACGAAATGGAGCTTTTCCCGCACCGAAGCCGGCAGTTCTTCCAAATCCCGCTTATTCTTTTCAGGAAGGAGAATCTGTTTGATGCCGAACTGGTTGGCCGCCAGCACCTTTTCCTTCACACCGCCGATGGGAAGAACTTCGCCGGTTAAGGTGATTTCCCCGGTCATGGCGGTGTCGCCTCTCACCTTTCTTCCGGTATAGGCGGAGGCCATGGCGGTGGCCATGGTGACGCCGGCGGAGGGACCGTCCTTGGGCACTGCCCCTTCCGGCAGGTGGATATGGGTATCCAGGGTTTCATAGAAATCATCCTTAAGGCCCAGCTCCTTGGCACGGCTGCGGATGTAGGTATAGGCCGTTTCCGCCGATTCCTTCATCACATCTCCCAGCTGCCCCGTGAGGATGAGGTTTCCCTTACCCTTAATGGTGACTGCTTCCGTATCCAGTACTTCGCCGCCTGCCATGGTCCAGGCCAGGCCGTTCACCCTGCCTACGGCATCGGGATGTTCTTCCGCCATGGGCATGAATTTCACAGGGCCCAGGTATTTTTCCAGTGTTTTGGAATTCAGGGCAGGAAGGTTGTCATCTTCAAGCACGATTTTCTTTCCCACCTTGCGGCAGAGGGAGCCGATGGTTCTTTCCAGTTCCCGGACTCCCGCTTCCCTGGTGTAGCCTTCGATGACACGGCGGATGAGAAGGTCCGTGAAACGGATGTCCTTTGCCTTGAGGCCATTTCTCTTCATCTGCCGGGGAATGAGGTACTGTTTGGCAATCTTCACCTTTTCCTCTTCCGTGTAGCCGGTGAGCTCGATGAGTTCCATACGGTCAAGGAGGGCCGGCGGGATAGTGGACACCGTGTTGGCGGTGGCCAGGAAGAACACTTTGGATAAATCGAAGGGAATGTCGATGTAATTATCATGGAAAGCCCTGTTCTGCTCCGGATCCAGCGCTTCCAGCAGGGCCGATGCGGGGTCGCCCCGGAAGTCTGCACCTACCTTGTCGATTTCATCCAGCAGAATAAGGGGATTCTTTGTCTTTGCCTGTCCGATGGCTTCGATGAACCGGCCCGGCATGGCGCCGATGTAGGTGCGGCGGTGACCGCGGATTTCCGCTTCATCATGAATGCCGCCCAGGGAAATGCGGGCAAATTTCCGCCCCATGGCGTTGGCAATGGACTGGGCCAGGGAGGTCTTGCCTACGCCTGGCGGTCCGACGAAGCAGATAATGGGAGCCTTTGCATCCGGTGCCAGCACGCGGACTGCCAGGTATTCCAGGATTCTTTCCTTGATTTTGGAAAGACCGTAATGGTCATGGTCCAGTACTTTCTTTGCTTCCTTCAGGTCCAGCTTGTCCTGGCTTTCCGTATCCCAGGGAAGGCTGAAAATCCAGTCCAGATAGTTTCTGGCCACCGCAGTTTCCGCCATCATCGGCGGCATGGCAGCCAAGTGATCGATTTCCTTCCCGATTTTTGCCTTGAATTCTTCAGGAATTCCGGATTCCTTCAGTTTCTTCCTGTAATCGTCCGCTTCCTTTTCCTGGCTCACCGTATCACCCAGGCGGTCATGGATGGACTTGATTTTCTGGCGCAGGTAGTAGTCCTGCTGCTCCTTGTCCATTTTAGCGCGGACGTCGCCATTGATTTCCGCTTCCAGCCGTCCGATCTGGATTTCCTGGTCCAGCAGGCGGTGAACCAGACGGAGCCTTTCCATGACGTTGATTTCCTCCAGCACGTCCTGGCGCTGCCTTGGAGAAAGGATAAGCTGGGCGGAAAGGAAATCCGCCGTTTCGCCGGGGTCCGTAATCTGCTTGAGCTGGTCCATCTGTTCGTCGGGAAGGCCCTGCTTGGTGCTGCGGAGCCATTCGAAGAAGGCCTTCAGGATGGTTCTTCTGTAGGCTTCCGCCTTCAGTTCGTCGTCCGGCATAATGTCTTCCAGGTCATCCACCTCTGCCATGAGGCAGCGGCTGTCCCTTTCGTAAGAAAGGATTTTCACCCGGGAAACCCCTTCTGCCAGCACCCGCACCAGTCCGCCGGGGAGCTGGAGCATCTGGCTGATTTTCACCACCGTACCGGTCAGGTACACATCGTCCGGCGAGTCAGCGCCCTGTCTTTCCAGGGCTGTCACGATGTAGCGGTCGCCCCTGCTGGCCAGGCGCACGGCATCGGCCGAATCTTTCCTGCCTATATCAAGGTTTACCGTCATTTTCGGGTAAACCACAATGTCCCTCAACGGTACCAGCGGCAGGGTGAGTCCATTGTTTTCTTTTGTGTTTTCACTCATATATGATTCCTCCATACCGGGAAAGTTCTGCTGTTGCACAGCTTCCCCAGTTTATTGTAACACATGGAAGAGTATGAATTCCTTATTTTATTAAAATCTTTAATCTCTTTTATGTAAACCCCTCACAGAGGTCACAAAAGCCGGAGCTATGGGCTCCGGCTTTCTGGAAATGCAGGATGATTTCCTGTATGCAGAATCGAATCAGCTGTCCTTCCTCGTGAGGATGGGTTCGGAGTGGTTCTTCACCACTTCTTCCGTCACCGTGCACTTCACCACGTCCTTCATGCTGGGGATTTCATACATGACGTGCTGCATGATTTTTTCAATGATGGCACGAAGTCCCCGGGCCCCCGTATTTCTTTCGATGGCCTGGCGGGCAATGGCGTGGATGGCGCCGTCGTCAAATTCCAGTTCCACATGGTCCATGGCCAGAAGTTTCTGGTACTGACGGACAAGGGCGTTCTTCGGTTCCGTGAGAATCTTCACAAGAGCCTCTTCATTCAAAGGATGGAGAGGAACAATCACAGGGAGACGGCCGATAAATTCGGGAATGAGGCCGAATTTCAGGAGATCCTCCGGCTGCACCTGCTGCAGGAGCTCTGCCATGTCTTTTTCATCCTTCTTCTCGATATCCGCACCGAATCCCATGACGCTCTTGGTGAGACGGCGGTCAATGACCTTGTCAATGCCTGCAAAGGCGCCGCCGCAGATGAAGAGGATATTGGTGGTGTCGATCTGGATCATTTCCTGGTTCGGATGTTTCCTGCCGCCCTGGGGCGGTACGCTGGCCACGGTGCCTTCCAGAATCTTCAGCAGGGCCTGCTGCACCCCTTCGCCGGATACATCCCTGGTGATGGAGGGGTTTTCCGATTTCCTTGCGATTTTATCGATTTCATCGATATAGACAATGCCCCGTTCCGCCTTGTCGATATCGTAGTCCGCCGCCTGGATGAGGCGGAGGAGAATGTTTTCCACGTCTTCCCCTACATAGCCGGCTTCCGTAAGGGTGGTGGCGTCGGAGATGGCAAAGGGCACATCCAGGAAACGGGCCAGGGTCTGGGCAAGGAGTGTCTTGCCGCTGCCGGTGGGCCCCAGCATGATGATGTTGGACTTCTGCAGCTCCACATCATCGTCTTCCCCTTCATGTTCAATGCGCTTGTAGTGGTTGTACACAGCCACGGCCAGTGCCATTTTCGCATCGTCCTGTTCGATGACATACTGGTCCATGTATTTCTTGATTTCTTCCGGCGTAGGCAGCTTGAAATGGGGCGCTGCCTTTTTCTTGTCTGCCTTCAGCTCTTCCCGGAGGATATTGGAGCACACTTCGATGCATTCGTTGCAGATATAGACGCCGGGGCCGGCAATCAGTTTTTCCACTTCGTCCCCGGAGCGGCCGCAGAAGCTGCAGACCGGAGTTCCTTCATTTTTCCTGTTCAATGGAAACCTCCTTTATTTGGCAGTCATTTTCTGTAAATCATTGCGGGTCAGGATCTGGTCGATGAGGCCATAGTTCTTTGCCATTTCGGCGGTCATGAAATTGTCTCTTTCCGTGTCCCTGGCAATGGTTTCCAGCGGCTGTCCGCTGTGTTTGGAAAGGATGCCGTTCAGTTCTTCCCGAAGGCGCAGGATTTCACGGGCATGGATTTCGATTTCCGTAGCCTGTCCCTGTACGCCACCCAGGGGCTGGTGAATCATGATGTTGGAATGGGGCAGTGCATAGCGCTTGCCTGCGGCGCCGGCGGTCAAAAGCACCGCTGCCATGCTGGCGCAGGAGCCGATGCAGATGGTAGATACATCGGGGCGGATATACTGCATGGTATCGTAAATGGCCAGGCCTGCGGTTACCACGCCGCCGGGGCTGTTGATATAAAGATGGATATCCTTGGACGGATCTTCTGCTTCCAGGAAGAGGAGCTGGGCAATGATGACATTGGCCATGTGGTCTTCAATCTGGCCGTCCAGGAATATGATGCGGTCCTTCAGAAGGCGGGAGTAAATGTCATAGGACCTTTCTCCCTGTGCTGTCTGCTCAACTACGATGGGTACATATGCCATAGTGGTCACACCTTTCTTTCTTGGATACAGGAATTTCTCCATGAAATTCCGTTTTTTCCATATGGTCGAAAGAGACGCCGGTTCACCCCGCGTCTCTTTTTACAAACAATCAGTTTCCTGATATTCCATTCAGTGCTTCATAAGCAGCCGTGAAGGCAGATTATTTGGATTCTGCCTGACGGATGGTTTCAATGATTTCAGCTTTTTTAGCTTTGGATTCCAGGGCAATGCCTTTTTCTGCGGCATAGGCTTTCAGGTCCTTTACTGTCATGGATTCAAAGTTGTCTTTCTTTTCTTCCGCTTTCGGAGCTTCTTCCGCTTTGTCTTCAGCCTTGGCTTCTTCTGCTTCCTTCTTGTCAGCTTCAGCCTTCTTGGCTGCGCCGTAGATGAAAGCGGCTGCCTTCTTGCGGAGTACGGAATTGACCAGCATGCCTACGCGGTTTTCGTCTTTGATAATCTTCATGACATCGTTGGGGTCAGCGTTGAACTGATGAGCCATGCTGTAGATTTCCATGGAGAGATCTTCGTTGGTCACGGTGAGATTTTCCTTGTCAGCAATGGTTTCCAGAACCAGTCCCTGACGTACCTGCTCAGCAGCCATCTTTTCATAGTTCTTGCGGAGCTGTTCCATGGTCTGGCCGATGTTCTTCAGGTATTCTTCCATGGTGGTGTTTCTGGATTCCATGTTCAGTTTCATTTCGTCCACGATTTCGTCAATGCGCTGTTCCACCATTTCCTGGGGGATATCAACCTTGGCATTGGCTACAGCCTGGTTAACGAGAGCTTCATGGTAAGCTTCTTCTGCCTGCTGGAATGCCTGCAGCTGCATCTGCTGTTTCACAGCAGCCTTCAGTTCATCCATGGTTTCAAACTGGCTGATGGATTTAGCGAAATCATCATTCAGTTCAGGAAGCTGTTTGCGCTTTACGTCGCTGATATGGACTTCAAATTCTGCTTCCTTGCCCTTCAGTGCGTCTACGAAGTAGTTTTCCGGGAAGGTTACTTTAACGGTTACATCGTCGCCGGCCTTATGTCCTTCCAGCTGGTCTTCGAAGCCGGGAATAAAGCTCTGGGAACCGATTTCCAGAGGATAGGTCTTGCCTTCGCCGCCTTCAAAGGGCTTTCCGTCAATGGTGCCTTTGAAATCGATAACTGCGAAGTCGCCCTTCTTCAGTTCTGTGCCTTCTTCTGCCTTTTCCAGTCTTGCATTCTGTTCAGCAGCGCCTTTGAGCTGTGCCATCACCTGGTCATCGGTGATTTCGGGGGATGCCTTTTCAGCTTCCAGGCCTTTGTATTCGCCCAGTTCCACTTCCGGACGTTTTACGAAAGTAGCGGTGAAAGCGGCACCTTCTGCTTCGGAGAATTTGTCTTCCTTCACATCGGGAGCAGTGACGGGAATCAGCTTTTCCTGACGGAGTGCTGCGTCTACAGCTTCGTTGATGACAATGTCCTTGGCTTCTGCTTCAATGGCTTCCTTGCCGAAATGCATTTCCAGAATTTTGCGGCTTGCCTTGCCCTTACGGAAACCGGGGATTCTTACCTGGTTGGCAATGCGGGATACCGCTCTCTTGAATCCTTTCTGTACAACTTCAGCCGGCAGTTCGATGCCTACAGAAACCTTGTGCTGATCCAGTGCCTCTACTTTTACGTTCATAAAAAATATTCCTCCTTAAGTCGGCTTACCGACAAATGATACCTTTTTTGGTCCTTTTCATGTACGATAAATCGCAAGTTATATTTTAGCATAAAGCCTTTAAAAAAACAAATTTTTCGATAAAGATTATGGGAAAAGGCGGTTTTTCCGCCGGTTTTCTTTATGAAATACCATTTTCCGATAAGCTTTCCGCCAGTCGGAAGAAAAGGAGGGCGCTCTGGGCATGGATTTCCCCCTTCCGCCGGGCCAGGTACAGATTCGACAACAGGGACTCTTCAGAAAGCATCCCCAAAGTAAGGTCCCTGCTTTTTTCAAGCACCGTCACCGGCGCCACCGCCGCCCCCAGTCCTTCCTCCGCCCATTCCCTGCAGGTTCTGGCATCGTCGGCCACGCAGTACACATCGGGGCGGTACTTTTCTTTCCCGCACTCCTCCAGTATGATTTTCTCCCACCGCCTGTAAAGGATGAGGGGCATGTCCCCCAAATCCCCAAGATGAAGGCTTCCTCCCCGGAAGGAGGGAAAGGCCTTTTTAGAAACGCCTACGGCCATGGCGGACTTTCCCAGGGAGATAAGGTCCAGACCGTAGAGGGAAAAGGGAGAGCGCAGGAGGGATACATCCACCTTCCCCTTCCGGAGCTGCTCTAAGAGCTCATAGCTGTTCCCTTCATACACCTTAATCTGGATGTTGGGATAGCGGTCCCTGTATTCCCGAAGAAGCCGGTAAAGCTCTCCATGGCCGCCGGAGGACACCATACCCAGACGAAGGATGCCCTGGTGCCCTGTCTTCAGCGTGCCGATTTCCTCCCGGGCCGCCGTTTCCAGGTCAAGCATTTCCACTGCATACCGGTACAGCCGGCTTCCCGCCTCCGTAGGCACCACCTGCCGGGCCCCTCTTTCAAAAAGGGTGGTGCCCAGTTCCTTTTCCAGAAGGTGCATCTGGCTGGAGAGGGGCGGCTGGGAAATATGGAGCTTCCTGGCGGCACCGGTAATGGTGCCCTCTTCTATAATGGTTTTAAAGTATCTGAGCTGCCTTAGGTCCATCTATATCTTCTCCATATGGTTTTTGATGAAATCAATATTTTTCATATGCCTTCATACCTGCTATGATACATGTATTCCATTAAATATGCAATATTTGATTTCGGGCCCGGTTGAATTGTATACACTAAAGTTTATGGAATAGCCGGCAGGAAAGGATGGACAGGATGAAATTACTATTACAGCTGTTTCTGGTTTTTGCAAAAATGGGAGCTGTCACCTTCGGCGGCGGCTACGCCATGCTTCCCATTCTCCAGCGGGAGGTGGTGGACAACCACCGCTGGGCCACGGAGGAGGAGCTCATGGACTACTATGCCCTGGGCCAGGTAACGCCGGGCATGATTGCGGTGAACGTGGCCACCTTCATCGGCCTCAAGCTCAGGGGCTTCTGGGGCGGCATTTTCGCCACCATCGGCGTCATCACCCCTTCCATGATCATCATCACCGTCATTGCCATGTTCCTCACCCAGTTTGAAGAAAATCCCTACGTGGCCCATGCATTTACGGGCATCCGGGCCTGCGTATGCATCCTCATCCTGGATGCGGTCATTAAACTGGGCAGGAAATCGGTGAAGGATAAAAGGACCCTCTTCATTTTCCTTGCCATTCTTCTGATTTCCCTCTTTGCTCCCGTGTCCCCCGTATTTTCTGTCATCGCCGCAGGCATGGCAGGGTTCTTCCTTATGCCCTCCGTTAAGAAAGCAAAGAAAGAGGGTGCTTCCAGATGATATGGCTCCAAATGTTCTGGGAATTTTTCAAGGCAGGCCTCTTTGCCGTAGGCGGCGGTCTCGCCACCCTTCCTTTCCTCTATGACATTTCCCAGCGTACCGGCTGGTTCACGGCGGAAGACATTGCCAATATGATTGCCATTTCCGAATCCACCCCCGGTCCTTTGGGTGTCAATATGGCCACCTACGCCGGCTTCCAGGCCCTGGGCATTCCCGGCGGCATTTATACCACCCTGTCCCTCACGGCGCCGGCTATCATCGTCATTTCCATCGTTTATTCCATCCTGAAGAAATTCAAGGAATCGGAAATCATGGGACGCATTTTCTACGGTCTCCGCCCTGCCTCCACCGCCCTCATTGCAGCCGCCGGACTGGGGGTCGCAAAGATTTCCCTTTTGAACCTGCCCTTATTTACGGAAACCGGCAGTGCCGCTTCCCTCATCCGCTGGCCCTCCCTCATCCTGGCCCTTCTCATCTACGGGGCCCTTGTGAAATTCCGCTGGCACCCCATCATTTATATCGCCATCTCCGCAGCCGCCGGCGTGGCCCTGGGACTTTGAAAATCATCCATCAAAAAAAGACTGCGAAAGGGCAGTCTTTTTTTGATGGATGATTTCAGGCCCGCAGGATGGATTTCAGGAAAGCCCGGGTGCGTTCGTTCTTTGGATGGTCGAATACCTCTTCGCTGGTGTCTTCTTCTTCCACCCTTCCGTCTACCATGAAAAGGATGCGGTCGGAAACGGATTTGGCGAAGGCCATTTCATGGGTCACAATGGCCATGGTCATGTTTTCGTCTGCCAGCTGCTGGATGGTCTTCAGCACTTCTCCCGTCAGTTCCGGATCCAAAGCCGAGGTAGGTTCATCAAAGAGCATGATGTCCGGGTTCATGGCCAGGGCTCTGGCAATGGCCACACGCTGTTTCTGCCCGCCGGAAAGGCTTCCCGGGTAAACGTCCTTCTTGTTCAGAAGGCCCACCTTGCTGAGGAGTTCCTCTGCCAGAGGCCGGATTTCTTCCTTCTTCATGCCCTTCACGTAAATAGGTGCTGCCATGATGTTATCAAGTACCGTCATGTGGGGGAAAAGGTTGAAGGACTGGAAGACCATGCCCATTTTGCCGAGGATTTTTTTCTGCTTTGCTTCATCGGCATACACCATGGCGCCGTTCTTTTCTTCCGCCAGGTAGTCTCCGTCCACCAGGATGGAGCCGCCCTGGATGGTTTCCAGATGAATCAGGCAGCGGAGCAGCGTACTCTTGCCGGCGCCGGAGGGTCCGATGATGGAAAGGACTTCGCCCTTTTCCAGGGTCATATTCACGTTATGAAGGATGGTCTGCTTTCCGAAATCCTTCCGGATATTTTTCATTTCAATAAAGCTCATTTGCCGCCTCCTCATTCTTCATATACGGCATACCGTTTTTCCACATATGCCAGGATTCTGGTAAGCACGGCGGTGCACACCAGGTAGAATACGGCGGCCACCAGGAAGGGGGTGGTGTCGAAGTCACGCTGTACGAAGGCGCGGGTCACGCGCATGAGGTCGTTCATGGCCAGGATGTATACCAGGGAGGTATCCTTCAGAAGGGTAATGGTTTCATTGCCAAGAGGCGGGATGACCCGCTTCACCACCTGGGGAAGGATGATGTGCCACATGGTCTGCCGGTAGCTGAAGCCCAGCACCTTGGCCCCTTCATACTGTCCCTTGCTGATGGACTGGATGCCGCCTCTGAAGATTTCCGCAAAGTAGGCAGCATAGTTGGCTACAAAGGCAAGGATGGCCGCCGGGAAATCGCTGACCTGCACATGAAGCATAAGGGGCAGGCCGTAGTAAATGAACATAATCTGCAGCATGAGGGGCGTTCCTCGCATGACGTAAATGTAAACGGCCGCCAGTTTCCTGAATACCGCCACATGGGAAATACGGACCATGGCCAGCAGGATACCGATAGGCAGGGCCAGCACGAAGGTCAATATGAAGATTTTGGCTGAAACGCCCAGCCCTGCAAACATGTTGGGCAGAATGTGAATGATATAATCCATCAGTAACTCCTTAGAAAAATCGAAAGGCAAAGACTTTTTATGCATGCATGAATATCATACACTGCCTTCATTCATTTAACAAGACAGAGAAATAGAATTTTACAGAAAAAAGGAAATCACCGGAGGGGAAAGGGCCCGCTCCGGTGATGCTTTTTCATTTCCCCTGCAGAGCAGGAAAAGGATATTTTATTTCAGCACAACGTCCTTGCCGAACCATTTCTGGGAAATCTTGGCAGCTTCCCCGTTGGCGATGACCTTGTCAATGCCCTGGTTCAGGAGGTCCACCAGTGCCTGGTTATCCTTCTTGATGCCGATGGCGAAGGTATCTTTGGATACCTGGTCCGGCAGTTCGCGGAAGGTGTCGGGCTTCTTGGTCATGTAGTATTCATTCAGCACCGTATCGGAGAGCACTGCATCGCAGCGGCCGCTTTCCAGGTCCATGAAGCAGGCGGTAAGGTCCGGATAGGCTTTCACTTCTGCGAAGGCTGCCTTCAGCTGGGGATCCCGGTTCAGTGCGGTTTCAGCGGTGGATGCTTCCTGAATGGTAATCTTCTTGCCCTTCAGATCAGCCATGCTCTGGACGGGAGAGTCCTTCAGCACCACGAATTCCTGGATATTGTCCATGTAAGGCTTGGTGAAGGCCAGTTTCTTCTGTCTTTCCGGTGTCAGGGTGAAACCGTTCCAGATGCAGTCGATGCGGCCGGAGTTCAGTTCTGTTTCCTTGGATGCCCAGTCGATAGGTTTGAATTCGATGGGTACGCCGATTTCCTTGGAAATGGCCTCTGCCATATCGATATCAAAGCCTACAATTTTGCCGCTGTCGTCCCGGAAACCCATGGGAGCAAAGGTATCATCCATACCGGCTATAATCTTCGTGGGCTTTGCACCGGCAGCAGCTGATTTAGCAGCGCTCCCTGCTTTGTTGTCCCCGCCGCAGCCTGCCAAGAGACCTGCGGCACCCAGTGCCAGAACCCCTGCAATGACAATTTTTTTCAGCTTCATAATTTTTACCTCTCTTTATTGCTTTATTTCGTTAAAGGAATGCTATGACAATATATTAGCCGATTCTGCTTCCTTTGTCAAGCAGAAAAATAGCCGCCGGAAGCATACTCCTTTTTTACCTGCCTTTTACAGGAAGGTGAATCTATCTCTCCCCTCCACTGTGCTATAATGAAAAAGGAAAGATGAGGATACAGCTATGAATACACCTATAACGTTCAACCTGGCAATCGGCAGCCGGAAGCCCCATTCCGGCACCCAGAAAATCTGTCCCTTCTGTCATCCGGAAAAGCTCACAGGCATTCTGGAAAAGCAGGGCGACATCATCTGGCTCATGAATAAGTTTCCTGTGTTTGAAAAGACCTGGCCCACGGTGATTGTGGAAACATCGGACCACAATGGAGAGCTCTCCACCTACGGACCGGAAAAGCTCCATGAGGTTATTTCCTTCGGCCTTTCCCACTGGCTGAAGCTGGAATCGGACAAACGGTTCAAGTCGGTCCTTTATTTCAGAAACTACGGCCCCAGCTCCGGCGGTTCCCAGCGCCATCCCCATTCCCAGATTATCGGGCTGGAAAATTATGACTATCGGGACAATATCCTGGGCGAAAATTTTCTGGGCCCCCTGGTTCACGAAGATGAGGACTGCTATGCCTCCATTTCCGACTACCCCTTAAGCTGCATGGGGGAACTGAATGTGACATTGAAGAAGGACGCTTCACCGGACCGGTTTGCCGACACCATCCAGACCCTGGCCCGTTTCGTGCTTCACGATTTCCCCCTGCCCTGCACCAGCTACAACATCTTCTTTTATCATTACTTTAAACATATCCATGCCAAAATATTCCCCCGCTACACCGCCAGCCCCCTGTACATGGGCTACCGCATTACCCATGTCATGGACAGGGACAGCAAGAAGCGGATGATGGAAACACTGGCATCGGACAAATATTTCGGAGAGTAACAGACTTTATGAAATTATACGCTTTCAGCGATTTCCACCTGTCCGGCGACCCGCCTACGAAGCCCATGGACATTTTCGGCGCCCATTGGAAGAACCACCGGGAAAAAATCATTGCTTCATGGATGGAAACCATCCATGAAGAGGATACGGTCATTATGGCAGGAGATTTGTCCTGGGCCATGAACATGGACGACGCCATTGCTGATTTGAAAATGCTGGGCCGCCTTCCGGGACGGAAGATTGTGGTCCGCGGAAACCATGACTACTGGTGGGACACGGTAACCAAAATGACAAGAATGACCGACGGCATGCTGGAATTCCTGCACAACTCCACCATTGAAACCGGAGGCGTGGCTCTGGCCGGCACCAGGGGCTGGATATCGGAAACCTCCCCCAAGCTCACAGAAGCGGACAAACCCATCATTGCCAGAGAAGAAGGCCGACTGGAGCGGTCCCTTGTGCTGGCGGAAAAGACCGGAGCCCCCCGCATTATGGCGGTGCTCCATTATCCCCCCTTTGACGAGGCAAGAAATCCATCCCACATGATAGAAATCATGAAGGCCCATCATGTGACCGACTGCATTTACGGCCACATCCATGGCGCCTCCAATTTCACCAACCTGCCGGAAGAACTCTGCGGCATCAAACTGCACCTTACCTCGGCGGACTACCTGGATTTCAAACCCCATTTCATCTGCGACCTGGAGGAACCCCATGCATAAACTGGCAGAAAGCCGCCTGCTGGCGGGATATATTTACGGCGACAGCCGAAACAGGGAATACATCTACCTTCCGGGAAGCGAATTGGACGCTTCTTCTCCCATGCTGGTCTATGAAACGGAAGACCGCCGCAGCGATGTAACCCTGGAAGAAGCCCTGGACATCATCGAAAAGCGGAGTTTGAAGCCCGCCGTCCATCCCATTCTTGGAAACAATACATTTCATTAAGGAAGCGCTGATTAAATCGTTATCGAATAAATCAGTGCTTCCTTAAAATCAAAAACTTCGGAACCATCCGGTATCCGAAGTTTTTTTCATGCACGAAACAGTTTTTTAAAAAAGAGAAGCACCGGCAGGGGAAACAAAGCCGCCGAAAGCCGGGTGAGCCTGCCCATAACGCCGGGAATGGATATTTCCTTTCCCCTTCTGTTATCCCAAAGTCCCCTTTCCGCCACATCCTCTGCCTTCAGCATCCCCAAGGGACGGGTGGAAATCCCTGCCTTTTCCATGAGCTCCGTGTCTTCAATCCAGTAGGGGCAGAGAGCGGTAACCGAAATGCTCCGTTCTTTGAGCTCCCTTCCAAGGGAACGGCTGAAGGAAAGCAGAAAACTTTTGGATGCGCTGTACACTGAAAGCCCCGGAAGCGGCACGAAGGCGGCTGCAGAGCATACGTTGATAATGCCACCGCCCCTTTTCATGTAAGGCAGGCAGAGACGGGTAAGCTTCACAGGCACCTCTGCGTTGAGCCTCACCGTGTCCCTCATATCCGTCATATCTTCCTTTGTAAAGGAAATAGCCGTCCCCCTTCCTGCATTATTGATGAGGAGAGACATATTCGGGTTCTCCTTCGTAAGGAGTTTATCCAGCGCAGCAAAGGAATCATCATCCAGAAGGTCAAGGGAAAGGATTCTTGTTTTCACAGAAAGTGTTTCCGCCAGCCTTTCCAGATTTTCCTTTCTTCTTGCAATGAGCCAGATTTCATCGGCAAGGCCCATTTCTCCTATTTTCCTGGCAAATTCCCTTCCCAGACCGGAGGAAGCGCCGGTAACGATGGCCGTTCTTTCTTCCTTCATGGCTCCATCATGAGCACCGCCATGTGGCGCCCGGTCCTTCCCTTTTCCTTCCGGTAGGAATAAAAGAGGTCATTGGCGGCCCAGGTGGAAATATGGCAGTCCTCGATGTGATTTTCCAGAAGCCCTGCCTTCTTCATGAGGCAGTGGTTCGCCTCGGCCAGGCCGAAAAGATACTTCCCGTTCTCCTTCCTTCTATAGAGAGATGGCCATTCCTCTTCGCTGAAAAGGGGCTTCATGGCAAGGATAACCTCTTCTCCCACCTCAAAGTCATGAAGGCCTATGGCCGGACCTATGGCCCCTAAGATATCCTCCCTGCGGGAATGGTATTTCTCTGCCATAAGGGATACCGTTTTCCCTGCAATATCACCGGCAGTCCCCCGCCAGCCGCCATGGGACAGGGCGCACACCTTCTTCACCGGATCATAAAAGAAAAGGGGCGTGCAGTCCGCATAATTCATGGTAAGCGGCACCTCCGGAGAAGCGGTAATAAGACCATCCGTATCGGGGATAGCCGTATCCAGGGAAAAAGCACCCCTGCCCCGATCTTCTTCAGACACCATTTCTATATGCGTGCCATGTACCTGTGAGCAGTTGATAAGCATGGCCTCGTCAATGCCCAAAGCGCGGCAATACCGTTTCCTGTTCTCCAGCACATCTTCCCGCCTGTCCCCCACATGGAGCCCCATGTTAAGACTGGAAAAAGGAGGCCTGCTGACTCCTCCCCTGCGGCAGGACACCGCAGCCTTCACCGAAAGGCCTTCAAATATGGAAAAAGTAAGAAATGTAATATCTCCTTTATGCTGCAAAGTCAATTTCATACCTCCTTTAAGAAATCAACAGATCCCCAAAGCTTTTGAATGACCTCCGTCATATCCGCAGGAAGAGGCGCAGAAAGCTTAACCATTTTCCCCCTTCCGGGATGACGGAAAGAAACGGATAGGGCGTGGAGAGCCTGCCGCTTCATCAAATCCAGGGGCCCCCCGTATAAATCATCTCCCAGAAGGGGATGCCCCAGAAAGGAAAAATGAACACGAATCTGATGGGTCCGTCCCGACCGCAAATGAATGAGGAGAAGACTGGCCGTATCGCAGGAAGCAAGCACCCGGTACTCCGTGGCCGCCCACTTCCCGTCCGGCCGCACCATCCATTCCACAATACTTCCGGGCTTCCTTCCGATGGGCTCCTCTATTGTCCCTTCCGCCGGCTCCACCCTGCCGGAAACCAGGGCCACATACTGCCGGTAAATGCAGTCATGACTCCTTGACAGCTCATACTGCCCCATGGCGGACTTCGCCACCACCACCAGCCCCGTGGTATTCCTGTCCAGCCGGTACACCGGATGAATACCGGCGTCCTCATGATTCTTCAAAAAATAACCGGCCACCCCGTTCACCAGTGTATCATGAGCCTCCCGGGAAGTCGGATGGATAATCATGCCCGGCCCCTTATCCACCACAAGGATATCCCTATCCTCATACACAATGGAAAGAGGAATATCCGAAGGCACCACCTCATTCTCCTCACTCCAGGAAAGGATGACCTCATCCCCCTCATGAAGCACAGTGCGGGCATTATGAATGGCCTCCCCATTAATCAGCACCTTCCCGTTCCACTTCACCCGCTTCCAAAGGGCAGAAGAAAACTCCCGCTTCCCCTTCATAAACCGCCGAAGCTCCTGACCCTCGTGGTCCGAAGAAATCCGATACCTTACCTCCATCCCCGCCTCCTGTTCATGAAATGATGAATGAAATAAATATTGCTTCCATTATACCCTGTGAGAGAATAGATGTAAAAAGGTACAAAGGGTTCAGAGGGGAAGGTTGCCAGCCCCTGCGGGGCTGGAGGTTATAGCCGCCTGCAGCGGCGGGTTGTGTTCGCTGGCGCTCAGGGGGCGACGGCCCTAACGGACCGAGGATGGTGGTATCGCCGCCTTTGGCGGCGATGAATATAAAGACAGCGTTACGGGATTCCCTTCCCGCCCTACGCGTCATTCTGAACGAAGTGAAGAATCTCGGTACAGGCAGCCCATGAGGCAAATACTGTTAAATACCAGTCGGCGGCGGTGGTGGGCGGCCTATAAATGATGCAGGCCGCCTCTTATGATTAAACCAAACAACCGCGCCTTTGGCATCGGTCGGGCAATTCATAGGGAGGTCCTTTTATGTGCAGGCTAAGGACCAACTTTGCCCGACTTGGAGACCCTCTGCAGGGTCTCCACAAAGGGAAACAGGCAAACCTCGCTACGCTCGTGGAAATGCACCCCTTCTGCCTACGGCACCTCCCCCGGAGGGGGAGGTCTGCTCTAAGCTTCCTTGTAGAGTTATGTGGCACAAAGCTCAGCACCCATAGTGCCCCCGCTTGCGGGGGCACTATGGATACTATGCAATGTGCCACATAGCTCCGTAGGAAAGCATAAAGCAAACTTCCCCCTCCGGGGGAAGTCCCGCGCAGCGGGAATAGGGGTGCATTTCCATCGGGCGAAGCCCGGTTGTAAAGGTTTTCGCCGCCGACAGGCGGCATACAAAAGGGCGCCGCAAGGCGCCGTACCTCCCCAATCGGTCAGCCGAATGAAAGGAAGGCCTCTTATTGTGCAGGCTAGAGGCCAACTTCGGCTGACTTGCGTATCCCATGCGGGATACGCACAGAGCGGTACTATATAACTCCCTGGGCGGAGCCCTCAAACTGCCTGTAAGGCGCAGCCGTTCACAGGCAGAACCCTTGGCGCCCAGGGCCGCAGGCCCGGCGGCGCCATCAACCCTCGCGGCGAAGCCGCGTCAACCTTCGGGAATACCGGCAAGCACCGATTCCTCCCCAAAAGCTCACTGCCTCAAATATCGCACACATCAAAAAAGCACTAACGATTTCTCATTAGTGCTTTTTCAAGTTAATCAGCAGCTTCCTATCCTCCCGGGCCGCTTCCAGCCAAGTACTTTCGGCGTTTGTGAGCTTAACTACCGTGTTCGGCATGGGTACGGGTGTATCCTCACAGCTATCGCCACTGAATCTTTGAGAGTCTGTACTCTCAAAACTGTATAGAAGAAGTCCCGAAGGCTCTCGCCTCTGGTCGTGCTTTTCGTGAAATCTAAGCTAAGACCTCGACCTATTAGTACTGCGTCGCTCCATGGCTCGCGCCACTTCCACTCACAGCCTATCAACCTCATCGTCTTTAAGGGGTCTTACTCATTGCTGATGAGAAGTCTCATCTCGGGACGGGCTTCACGCTTAGATGCTTTCAGCGTTTATCCTTTCCGGATGCGGCTTTCCAGCCGTGCCACTGGCGTGACAACTGGTACACCGTTGATCCGTCCACTCCGGTCCTCTCGTACTAGGAGCAGCCTCCCTCAAACTTCTTGCGCCCGCGATGGATATGAACCAAACTGTCTCACGACGTTTTGAACCCAGCTCGCGTACCACTTTAATGGGCGAACAGCCCAACCCTTGGAACCTACTCCAGCTCCAGGATGTGATGAGCCGACATCGAGGTGCCAAACCTCCCCGTCGATATGAACTCTTGGGAGAGATTAGCCTGTTATCCCCAGGGTAGCTTTTATCCGTTGAGCGATGGCCTTTCCACTCAGTACCACCGGATCACTAAGCCCGACTTTCGTCTCTGCTCGACTTGTCTGTCTCGCAGTCAAGCTCCCTTCTGCCTTTGCACTCTTCGGCCGGTTTCTGTCCGGCCTGAGGGAACCTTTGGGCGCCTCCGTTACATTTTAGGAGGCGACCGCCCCAGTCAAACCGCCTGCCTGAGATGGTCCACGAGGTTGTTAGTCTCCGTGTTAGAATCTCAGCAACATAAGGGTGGTATCCCAACATCGGCTCTGTAACACCCAAAGGCATTACTTCTTCGCCTCCCACCTATCCTGTGCATATGTCACCGGGATTCAATCTCAAGCTGCAGTGAAGCTCCATGGGGTCTTTCTGTCCAGTCGCGGGTAACCTGCATCTTCACAGGTATTTCAATTTCACCGGGCCCCTCGTTGAGACAGTGCCCAAATCATTACGCCTTTCATGCGGGTCGGAACTTACCCGACAAGGAATTTCGCTACCTTAGGACCGTTATAGTTACGGCCGCCGTTCACTGGGGCTTCAGTTCGAAGCTTCGCCTAAGCTGACCTCTCTCCTTAACCTTCCAGCACCGGGCAGGCGTCAGCACCTATACTTCAGCTTTCGCTTTCGCAGGCACCTGTGTTTTTGGTAAACAGTTGCTTGGGCCTCTTTTCTGCCACCCTTTTCTGTTCCGGGGGTTTCTCCCTTTCGCCTACTCAGGGTCATCCTTCTCCCGAAGTTACGGATGCAATTTGCCGAGTTCCTTAACGAGGGTTTTCCCGCGCACCTTAGGATTCTCTCCCCGCCTACCTGTGTCGGTTTACGGTACGGGCGGATGTTGTCTCGCTAGAAGTTTTTCTTGGCAGTGTGGGATCCATGAGTTCGTCAAAGTCGCCTTTAACTCCCCATCATGTCTCTGCTTCTGGATAAGGGGATTTGCCTCCTTACCCGCATACGCACTTGGACGCGCTCTTCCAGCCGCGCGATCATGTGCCCTCCTGCGTCGCTCCTTCGCTCAAACGACTCCATCCGGTACAGGAATTTCAACCTGTTGTCCATCGCCTATGCGTCTCCGCCTCGGCTTAGGTCCCGACTTACCCTGAGTCGACGATCGTTGCTCAGGAACCCTCGGGCTTTCGGTGGAAAGGATTCTCACCTTTCTTTTCGATACTCATACCGGCATTCTCACTTCTTATATGTCCACATCTCCTTACGGTAATGCTTCTTCCTTATAAGAACGCTCCCCTACCCATTGACTTACGTCAATGCCATAGCTTCGGTTCCGTGCTTGAGCCCCGGACATTTTCGGCGCAGCGTCTCTCGACCAGTGAGCTATTACGCACTCTTTGAATGGTGGCTGCTTCTGAGCCAACATCCTGGTTGTTTATGAAACGCCACATCCTTCGCCACTTAGCACGGCATTTGGGACCTTAGCTGATGATCTGGGCTGTTTCCCTTTTGACCACGGCCCTTATAAGTCGTAGTCTGACTCCCGAGTATAATTGCAGCCATTCGCAGTTTGACTGGGTTTGGTAACCGGGTAGGTCCCTCTCCTGATCAGTGCTCTACCGCCTGCAATCTCACCTCGAGGCTAGCCCTAAAGCTATTTCGGGGAGAACCAGCTATCTCCACGTTCGATTGGAATTTCACCCCTACCCACACCTCATCCTAACCCTTTTCAACGGATATAGGTTCGGCCCTCCGCACATTTTTACCTGTGTTTCAGCCTGGACATGGGTAGATCACTGTGGTTTCGGGTCTATGCAATCCAACTTGTCGCCCTATTAAGACTCGCTTTCGCTTCGGCTCCGCATTTCCTGCTTAACCTTGCTGGACCTCATAACTCGCCGGTTCATTCTTCAATAGGCACGCCGTTGACCTGATATATATACGGTCTCCGACTGCTTGTAAACATACGGTTTCAGGTTCTGTTTCATTCCCCTCCCGGGGTGCTTTTCACCTTTCCCTCATGGTACTATGCGCTATCGGTCGATATCTGTGTTTTGCCTTGGAGGGTGGTCCCCCCGGCTTCCCACGGGGTTTCTCGTGTCCCGCGGTACTCTGGTGCCGTCTGTCCTTATCCGCCCTTCGCCTACATGGCTTTCACATTCTCCGGCTCCCCTTCCCAGGGGATTCGGCTGGGCTTCCTTATCGTCTGACGGTCCTCAACCCCGGAAAAGTTTCCTTCTCCGGTTTGGGCTTCTGCCCCGTTCGCTCGCCGCTACTTGGGGTATCTCGTTTGATTTCTTCTCCTCGGGCTACTTAGATGTTTCAGTTCGCCCGGTTCCCTCCCATACTCAATGGCATGGGTGACTGTGCATAACCACAGCCGGATTGCTCCATTCGGAAATTCACGGATCAATGGTCATTTGCACCTCCCCGTGACTTATCGCAGCTTGTCGCGTCCTTCGTCGGCAGATATCGCCAAGGCATCCGCCGTATGCTCTTACTATCTTAACTTAGTAAGATTCACACCTTGACCTTCTTGGCTTCTCAATCTTTCGATTAAGTCTTTTTGAGATTTCCTTCGGTACGTCGGAAAAACATTTCTTGTGAAATATCTTTCTTTCGTTTCCTTCTTCTATACAGTTTTCAAAGAACAGGCTTCCTGATGTTTAATCAGGATGGTGGAGATGAGGAGAATCGAACTCCTGACCCTCTGCTTGCAAGGCAGATGCTCTCCCAGCTGAGCTACACCCCCATATTGGCTTCATCGTTTCCAGGGTACTGATTTCTTGAATCTTCGCCTTATTTTGATGAGCTTTCGTTGTGTTATCTTTTCTTTGTCCGTTTGATCTGCGCCGCCAGATAGGCGGTTCCACGCATGACCCCCCAGGAGAAAGCACCGAAGCTTATACAAACCAGCCCCAAAATCATGACTATTCCCATTGCAGGAATAATCAACAGATTCAGCAGAAATGAATAGATTGGGAACTCATAATAAAACCACAGCATGATAGGAAAATGTACTGTAAAAACAGCAAATCCACCTGCTAACCCCTCACGTATCTTTGTTAATCTCTTATATATCCATGCTTTATCTCCCATTCCTTTAAATGACATCTGTGTCATGTCTGTTTTTATCACATCCAGCATACAGCCGATTCCAAGAATTGCCCCAAAAGACAGGAGAAATCCTGCATGATACAGGTATAATGGCTGTTCCAGCAATACGCCTGCTGCCGCAAGTGCCAAAGCTGTCAGCATATCATAAGTTCTATGCAGAAGCTGCGCCCCCATCTTTAATGCAAACATGAAGATGGCACGATATGCAGAAGTACTCATTCCAACCATATCTCCATACAACTGCATCAGAATGATTGCAACGACTGAACACAGCCAGCCCGGTATCCGCAATCTTCGCAAGGCTTCATACAATCCCATGCCAAGAATCGTAATATGTACCCCTGATATAGCCAGCACATGTGCAATCCCACTTTTCTGATAGAGCTGCTTCTTTTCGGTATCCAGCTCCTGCTTATTCCCCAGCAGAACTGCCTTCATAACGGCTGCATCCTGTCCTTCCATGCACTGTTCCAATATTCTCTCCAATTGTCTGCGCAGACGATAAAGAGACTCCCGATAGAAGCTGTATTGCCCGCTTTGTGTCAAGAGTCTCGTCCATTTTGGCACTGAGTGTGATGATTCCGCTGATTTTTGCAGATTGCCGAATTT
>ENA-ORCP01000039-ORCP01000039.1-human-gut-metagenome-genome-assembly--contig:-NODE-39-length-88252-cov-7.127723_pt1 | contig 88252 bp, 99 predicted proteins | sample MGYA00242990_ERZ507991 | MGnify/ENA primary metagenome ERZ507991 (study PRJEB26167, sample SAMN06115496) | human gut metagenome | host: Homo sapiens | place: China:Henan | collected 2015-05-07 | study... | reverse complement strand
ACCACATGTTCCTCCGCTTGTGCGGGCCCCCGTCAATTCCTTTGAGTTTCACCGTTGCCGGCGTACTCCCCAGGTGGGATACTTAACGCTTTCGCTAAGCCGCTGACAGTATATCGCCAACAGCGAGTATCCATCGTTTACCGTGTGGACTACCAGGGTATCTAATCCTGTTTGATACCCACACTTTCGAGCATGAACGTCAGTTACGGATTAGTGTGCTGCCTTCGCAATCGGAGTTCTTCGTGATATCTAAGCATTTCACCGCTACACCACGAATTCCGCACACCTCAACCGCACTCAAGGACGCCAGTATCAACTGCAATTTTAAGGTTGAGCCCCAAACTTTCACAGCTGACTTAACGACCCGTCTGCGCTCCCTTTAAACCCAATAAATCCGGATAACGCTCGCATCCTCCGTATTACCGCGGCTGCTGGCACGGAGTTAGCCGATGCTTTTTCTCCGGGTACTCTCGCCCCGCCACACGTGGCGGCCCTTGCTCCCCGGCAAAAGAGGTTTACAATCCGTAGGACCGTCTTCCCTCACGCGACTTGGCTGGTTCAGGCTCCCGCCCATTGACCAATATTCCTCACTGCTGCCTCCCGTAGGAGTCTGGTCCGTGTCTCAGTACCAGTGTGGGGGACCTTCCTCTCAGAACCCCTACGCATCGTCGCCTCGGTGGGCCGTTACCCCGCCGACTGGCTAATGCGCCGCATGCCCATCCGTGACCGGGGTCGCCCCCTTTGGCCCCAGGGGGATGTCCCCCGGGGGCGTCATGCGGTATTAGACGGGATTTCTCCCGCTTATCCCTCTGTCACGGGCAGGTTGCATACGTGTTACTCACCCGTGCGCCGGTCGCCGGCGAGGAAAGCGAACTTTCCTCCCGCTGCCCCTCGACTTGCATGTGTTAAGCCTGTCGCTAGCGTTCATCCTGAGCCAGGATCAAACTCTCCGTTGTTATCTATCTTCTTTTTTCCTTTTTTCTTTTCAGTGTAGAGAAAAAACAGACAGACGGTCAATGTCATGTTTGTTCTTTCGCCCCGCGGCATGCGCCGCCGGACCTCCGGACTCCGCCGTTTCTATTGCGTCTTGTAGAAATTGACTCGGAGCATCACTTCTCGTAATGACTCTTGTACTACTTCTTTGTCTATTGTAAGTCTTTCAATGTCCTCTGTCCTGTCACGCGGCTTTTTGACCGCGGCGGAAAAGCTTTGCAAAGTTACGGCCTTTTTCCTTAACCGCCAAACTTTTTGCGAACTTTTTTTTGTTTTTTTCTTTCCGGCGGGCTCTCCCGCCGTCCTCCGGTCGGCGCCCCGTGGGGGCGTTCCCGAAAGCGAGTGCAAAGTTACACCCTTTTTCCTGCGCCACCAAATTTCCAGGCATCTTTTTTCATCACCCGCAGTGTTAATCTCTGTTACGGCACGCAGCTTCCGCCTGCTGCACTGCCGGTTGCGCCCGTCAAAAAAAAATCCGGGGCGCCGGTGCGTTCCGGCCGCCCGCCAAGCCCGGCATACCCCCTCCCCCACCTCGATTACCGGAAAATTTGGGCGTCTGACCTTTTTTCATTAACTTTGGAGAGCGCAATGTTCAGTTGCGTTTTTAGCTGTCACATTAACTTATAAGGAATAATTAGGCATTTTACTATGAGAATTCTGATGATGATCAGCGCTCTTATGACGGGCGCCATGAGCTACGCCATAACTCCAGCCGAGGTTAGGTTCCACAATGAAGGCTCTGATACGACAAAAATCACGCAGGTACTGATGGAACTTGACAAGATCAAGGTCCCAGACGGACAGACTCTCGTTGCTGCAGCCGGAGAATTTTTCATGGATGCACCCTACGTTTCGGGCACATTGGAAGGGAAGCCCGAGCAGCTTACGGTGAACACCGAGGAACTTGACTGCACCACTTTTGTGGAAACCGCGCTGGCTCTCGCTATGACCATCAACGACCACAGGAGCTCATGGCGCGACTATATATCCAATCTTGAATCCATAAGATATCGCGGAGGTCACGTTGACGGTTACCCTTCACGGTTGCATTATGTGAGCGATTGGATTGTGGACAACACGCACCGCGGAAATCTAAAAGAGGTGACGGACCGCGTTGGGCGCGCGGACTCACAGATAAAAACGCTCGATTATATGTCACAACACCGGGATGTCTACCCGGCATTGGCCGACTCGGCGGCATACGAGGGAATAAAACGGTCAGAAATGGGCTATAGATCCCATAAATTTTCCTACATCAAGGCTGCAAATGTTGGAGGCGCCGCTCTGCGCGAAGGCGACGTGGTCGCTTTGGTCACCAATACTAAAGGACTTGATGTGAGTCATTTGGGTATAATAAAAATGATTGACGGTGTGGCACATCTTATGCACGCTTCTTCAAAGCTGAAAAAAGTGGCCATCGATCCTCTACCACTTACCGATTACATGCGCCGCAACCGAACGCCCGGACTCCGCATCATACGCCTTGCCAACTGACCCGACTCCCCTGACATAAAAATATAATAAAGACACCGCCCCGATTTCATGGTTGAAATCGGGGCGGCCTATTATGTTCGGGCTAAACGGCCCATATCAAGCGGCAAAATTATGCGAGAGGCATTTTGGTTTTTTTGCCATAACCATACTGAGCAGCGTCGCCAAGTTCTTCCTGAATACGGAGGAGCTGGTTGTACTTAGCCATACGGTCAGAGCGGCTTGCGGAACCGGTTTTGATCTGTCCGGCGTTGGTTGCAACAGCGATGTCGGCGATAGTGGCATCTTCTGTTTCACCTGAGCGGTGAGAGATGACAGCAGTGTAGCCATTGCGCTGAGCGAGCTCAACGGCACGGAGCGTTTCAGTAAGCGAACCGATCTGGTTAACCTTAACGAGGATTGAGTTGGCGCAACCTTCTTCAATACCGCGTTCAAGATATTTCACGTTGGTCACAAAGAGGTCATCGCCTACGAGCTGGCAACGCTTGCCGATGAGGTCGGTGAGAATCTTCCAGCCTTCCCAGTCGTTTTCGGCCATACCGTCTTCAATAGAATCGATAGGATATTTCTCAACGAGTTCCTTAAGGTATTCAGCCTGCTGCTGAGAAGTGAGCTTGGGAGCGTCGGCACCCTGTTTCCAGGTATAGTCATAAACGCCATCCTTATAGAATTCAGAAGAAGCGCAGTCAAGACCAATAGTCACATCCTTACCGGGAACGTAACCAGCGAGCTCGATAGCCTTGATGATTACATTGAGGGCGTCTTCAGTACCGTCGAGCGTGGGAGCGAAACCACCTTCATCACCTACAGCTGTTGAAAGGCCGCGTTCGTGGAGCACTTTCTTGAGGTTGTGGAACACTTCAGTGCCCATGCGGATACCTTCTTTGAAGCAGCAAGCGCCGATGGGACGAATCATGAATTCCTGGAAGCAGATGGGAGCATCAGAGTGAGCACCACCGTTGATGATGTTCATCATAGGAACGGGGAGAACGTAAGAGTTGCATCCGCCAATGTATTTGTAGAGGGGAAGGTCGAGATAGTCGGCAGCAGCCTTAGCTACAGCGAGAGAAACGCCGAGGATAGCATTGGCACCGAGGTTGCTCTTGGTGTCAGTTCCGTCAAGGGCAATCATGGTTTCATCAATCTTGATCTGATCAAGAGCGCTCATGCCTACAAGGGCTTCGGCAATAGGACCATTGACGTTGGCAACAGCTTTGGTAACGCCTTTACCCATATAGCGATTCTTGTCGCCGTCGCGGAGTTCGAGAGCTTCGTTAACGCCAGTTGAAGCGCCAGAGGGCACAGAAGCACGGCCACGCGCACCAGACTCAAGAATTACGTCAACTTCCACTGTGGGGTTGCCACGAGAATCGAGCACCTCACGACCAATGATTTTTTCAATTTTCATAATTTTCTAAGACTTAAAAAGTTGGTTATATGAGAAAAATAATTTGTATTCTCTGATATACGATGCTACAAAGTTACAAAACAATCATCTGATTTGCAATAAGTCAGTGGGTGAAGTTTAGTTAATTTCACCAATAAACCGGCGAATGAAGGCTTAAAGAACAAAAAAATTCGCCAAACAGGCATAAAAACCTGTTGGCGAACTGATATTTATCAAGCCTATGCATCCCCGTGAAGGGGAGCATATCATTCAGCTGCAGGAGCCTCTGTTGCCGGTGCAGCCTCAGCTGCCGGTGCAGCAGCTTTTGAACGGCGCGAACGACGGGTGCGACCCTCTTTCTTGGCGCCCTTTTCCTTAATCATGTTCTCGTTATAGTCAACGAGTTCAATAAAGCACATCTGAGCGTTGTCACCAAGACGGTTGCCTGTCTTAAGGATGCGGGTGTAACCTCCGTTACGGTCAGCGATCTTTGTTGAGATTTCGCGGAAGAGCTCGGTTACGGCATATTTGTTCTGAAGGTAGCTGAACACGAGGCGACGGTTGGCCATCGAGTCAGATTTAGCCCTGTTGATCAAAGGTTCGGCGTAGATGCGAAGAGCCTTCGCTTTAGCCAAAGTTGTGAAGATGCGCTTGTGCATGATCAGAGAAATGGTCATGTTGGCAAGGAGGGCATCGCGATGGGCTTTCTTACGACCGAGGTGGTTGAATTTCTTATTATGTCTCATCGTTAATTATTACTCTATGTCTAATTTGTATTTTGAAATGTCCATGCCGAACGAGAGGTTGAGGTTGGCAAGAAGTTCATCAAGTTCAGTGAGAGATTTCTTACCGAAATTGCGGAACTTCAGGAGATCATTGCGGTTGAACACAACGAGTTCGCCGAGAGTCTCAACTTCAGCACTCTTGAGGCAGTTGAGGGCGCGCACAGAAAGATCCATGTCGACAAGCTTTGACTTGAGAAGCTGGCGCATGTGAAGAACTTCTTCATCAAATTCCTCATTTTCCTCCTGCTCTGAAGTCTCCAATGTGATTTTTTCATCGGAGAAGAGCATAAAGTGGTAAATGAGAATTTTTGCGGCCTCCTTGAGCGCATCCTTAGGAAGGATGGAGCCGTTGGTGGTAATTTCGAGAGTGAGTTTGTCGTAGTCGGTTTTTTGGTCAACGCGGAAGTTGTCGACAGTATACTTCACATTCTTTATCGGAGTGTAGATGGAGTCGATTGCAATAACGTTGACATCATCGGTGTTGACGTTATTTTCATCGGCAGGCACCCAGCCGCGTCCTTTATTGATTGTGAATTCAAGAGTGAAACTTGCGCCGGGATCCAAATGACAGATGACAAGGTCAGGATTGAGTACCTGGAATCCCGAAAGCACTTTGTCAAGGTCGCCGGCTTTAAATTCTTCAACACCCGAAACAGTGATTGAAGCTTTTTCAAAGTCAGTGTCTTCAACAGTGTGCTTGAGGTCGACTTTCTTGAGGTTAAGGATAATGTTGGTAACATCTTCCTTAACACCGGGAATAGTATCAAATTCATGCTTGACGCCGTCAATCTTTATTGAAGCGATAGCATAGCCCTCGAGTGAAGAGAGAAGGATGCGGCGGAGCGCATTGCCTATTGTGATACCATATCCAGGCTCCAATGGCTTGAACTCAAATTTACCGAACCTGTTGTCGGCTTCCAACATCAATACTTTGTCGGGTTTCTGAAAAGCTAATATAGCCATGTGGATCTGTCTTTTAAAAATTATTATTTAGAATACAACTCGACGATGAGCTGCTCTTTGATGTTTTCGGGGATGTCTTCGCGGGCGGGAACATGAAGGAGTTTGCCTGCCTTGAGCGATTCATCCCATTCGAGCCAGGGGTATTTTGAATGATTGAATCCGGCGAGAGCATCGGCAATCACTTCAAGAGACTTAGATTTCTCGCGAACACCGATAACATCGCCCGGCTGAACGGCATAAGAGGGTATATTGACCACCTTGCCGTTAACGGTGATGTGACGGTGAAGCACAATCTGACGCGCTGCGGGACGCGTCGGAGCGATACCAAGACGGTAAACTACGTTGTCAAGGCGACCTTCAAGAAGCTGAAGGAGTATTTCACCGGTGATACCTTTTGAACGCGCAGCGCGGTCAAAGAGGTTATGGAACTGTTTTTCAAGAACGCCGTAGGTATATTTGGCTTTCTGCTTTTCACGAAGCTGAACGCCATATTCCGAAGTTTTGCGGCGCTTGTTCTGTCCGTGCTGACCCGGGGGGAAATTTTTCTTTGCGAGCACCTTGTCTTCACCGAAGATGGGTTCGCCGAATTTACGAGCGATTTTTGACTTAGGGCCTGTATATCTTGCCATTGTTGTTAAATCGAAGTTGTTATTTAAAAGCTGGATGGAACATCTTGCGATGCGCGAGCGAGGTTTAGTGCAGCCGCGACCATAGAGAGGTGATAAAAATATGGTCAAATTCACATTGCCTCCGCTCGTAAGAGCCTCGTAGGGAAGTGTTCCGTTGATATTAATGAAGGTTGCAGCTGGTACATACCGTAGAAGGTATCACACGAGGCTGCGGTAAATTTCCTTATAAAGAAAGGGATAAAAATCAGACGCGACGGCGTTTGGGCGGGCGACATCCGTTGTGAGGCAGCGGAGTAACGTCAATAATCTCAGTTACTTCAATACCTGCACCATGAACTGTACGGATAGCTGATTCACGACCGTTGCCGGGACCTTTGACATAAGCCTTTACTTTGCGGAGGCCAAGATCATAGGCCACTTTGGCACAATCCTGAGCGGCCATCTGGGCAGCATAAGGAGTGTTTTTCTTTGAGCCACGGAAGCCCATTTTACCTGCGCTTGACCAAGAGATCACCTGACCTTCTGAATTGGCTAAGCATACAATAATGTTGTTGAAAGAGGAGTGAACGTGGAGCTGACCAGCAGCGTCAACCTTGACGTTTCTCTTCTTTGATGCGACTGTCTTTTTTGCCATATTATAAGTTTATTATTTAGTAGCTTTCTTCTTGTTAGCAACTGTTTTCTTGCGTCCTTTACGAGTGCGGGCATTGTTTTTGGTGCTCTGGCCACGCACGGGCAGACCGTTACGGTGACGGATGCCGCGGTAGCAACCTATGTCCATAAGGCGCTTGATGTTGAGCTGGATTTCGCTGCGAAGATCACCTTCAACTTTGTATTCGTTGCCGATAACTTCACGCACGGCAGCTGCCTGCGCGTCGGTCCAGTCTTTAACTTTAATATCTTTGTCAACGCCAGCCTTTTCAAGTATGGTCTTGGCGGCGCTTCGGCCAATGCCGAAAATGTAAGTCAAGGCTATCTCACCTCTTTTATTCTGGGGGAGGTCAACTCCCACTATACGTACTGCCATATAACTGTTGACTAATTTTTTTGCAAAATTAATAAAAAAATTTATCCTTGACGCTGTTTGTACTTCGGATTTTTTTTGTTGATTACATAGAGGCGACCCTTTCTGCGGACAATCTTGCTGTCCGGGGTACGTTTTTTAACTGAGGCTCTTACTTTCATGTTATTATTGTACTTTATTGATTTTTAATTATTTATATCGAAAAGCGATACGACCTTTAGAGAGGTCGTAGGGCGACATTTCAACCCTCACCTTATCTCCGGGAAGAATTTTAATATAATGCATGCGCATTTTGCCGGATATATGGGCTGTTATTTCATGTCCGTTTTCAAGCTCGACACGAAACATCGCATTTGAGAGTGCTTCAACAATTACTCCGTCCTGTTCGATTGCTGATTGTTTTGCCATTATAAAAAGCTTGTAAATTAGATGAATCTATCCTGAAGAACCTCGAAAACGGGCTCAAAACTCGTGAGTATCTCTGCTTTGCCGTCGACCACGGCCACAGTGTGTTCATAATGGGCCGAAGGCTTGCGGTCACGTGTACGACAAGTCCAGCCATCGCGTTCAATGACAATATTTCGGCTTCCGAGATTAATCATCGGTTCAATAGCAATGCATAGGCCGTTGCGAATCACAGGGCCGGTGCCTCTGCGTCCATAGTTGGGCACTTCGGGACTTTCATGCATGCTCTTGCCGATACCATGGCCACACATCTCGCGAACAACCGTGTAACGGTGTCCCTCGCAATATTTCTGTATGGCGTTCGCAATGTCGCCGATTCTATTGCCTTCACGACACTGTTCTATTCCTATGAACAGCGACTCTTTTGTCACACGGCAAAGGTTATAGACCTCTTCCGAAATCTCTCCGACAGGAAACGTATAGCACATATCGCCACAGAAACCGTCGAGTTCCACAACTATGTCGATGCCCACAATGTCACCATTGCGCAATGTATATCCCGAAGGGAAACCATGAACCACGATTTCATTCACTTCGCAACAGATAGCGCCGGGGAATCCTTCATAACCGAGGCAGGAAGGAACGCCGCCGTTATCTGCGATAAACTCGCGCGCAACAGTGTCGAGTTTGCGCGTAGTTACGCCTTCAGTCACCCACTTGGCAATTTCGCCAAGTGTGCGACTGGTCAAGGCGCATGCATTGCGCATTTTTTCTATTTCTTCGGGTGTCTTAAGATAAATCATTTAAAATCTGCAAATATCTTAACGAAGCAATTATCAATAAGCACTTCCGGTTGTACGGCCCTTGATTTTACCTCCTTGCATCAAACCGTCGTAGTGATGCATCATAAGGTGACTTTCGATTTGCTGGAGCGTATCCAAAACTACACCCACGAGAATGAGCAGTGAAGTCCCTCCGAAGAACTGAGCGAAATTCTGGCTTATGCCAAAGAAACGGGCAAAAGCGGGAAGAATAGCCACGATTCCAAGGAAGATAGAACCCGGGAGAGTGATACGCGACATGATAGAGTCAAGATACTCTGCGGTTTTCTTTCCGGGTTTCACTCCGGGAATGAAACCGTTGTTGCGTTTCATATCTTCGGCCATCTGCGTGGGACGCACAGTGACTGCTGTGTAGAAATATGTGAAAGCCACAATCATCAGGAAGTAAACAGCGTTGTACCAGAAACCGTTGATGTCAGAGAAAGTGGCAAAGAAACCGCTACCGCCTGCCTCACTGCCGAAGCCAGCGAGAGTAATAGGCACAAACATGATTGCCTGAGCAAAAATGATGGGCATTACACCTGCTGCATTAACTTTCAACGGAATGTACTGGCGCGCGCCGCCATACTGGCGATTGCCTACGATTCTCTTGGCGTACTGTACAGGCACTTTTCGTGTTCCCTGAACGAGAAGCACAGCGCCGACAGTCACAGCGAAGAGAAGGATAATCTCAACGAGGAACATCACGAGACCGCCCTGAGAGCCTGTTTCGCCGGGCAAGCGGCTCACGAACTCATAGAAGAGGGCTTCCGGGAGGCGTGCGATGATACCTACGAGGATTATGAAGGATATACCGTTTCCGATACCGCGGTCAGTTATGCGTTCGCCAAGCCACATGATAAACATTGAGCCGGCGGCGAGAATAACAGTGAGATAAGCCAGAGTCCATGCACCGAGTTCACCTGTCACACCTGCCTGAGCAATCTGATAGTTGATGTTCATCAGATAAGCCGGACCCTGAAGGAGCAGGATAAGGACTGTGAGGTAACGGGTGTACTGGTTGAGTTTCTGGCGTCCGCTTTCGCCTTCGCGCTGCATTTTCTGGAATGAAGGGAGAACCATGCCGAGCAACTGAATCACGATTGAAGCAGTGATGTAAGGCATGATACCGAGGGCGAAAATAGATGCTTGCGAGAACGCGCCACCCGAGAACATATCAAGGAGCTGCATAAGGCCGCTCTTGTTTGTGAAGTTCGAGAGGGCACGAATAGCATCCACGTCAATGCCGGGAAGCACTACATAACAGCCGAGGCGGTATATGAGCACCAGGAGCATTGTGACAAGGATGCGCTTGCGCAACTCATCTATGGTCCAAATGTTTTTTATGGTTTGAACGAATCTCATTGTAATTTATCAGATTTTAGAGATTGAGCCGCCTGCGTCAACGATAGCTTTTTCGGCAGCCTTTGAAAATGCGTTAGCTTCAACTACGAGAGCGCGAGTGATTTCGCCATTGGCAAGAATCTTCACGAGCTGACGGCGGTTGACAAGTCCGGCGGCGCGGAGCTCTTCAAGGCCAACTTTTTCAAGGTTGTTAGCTGCAGCGATTTCATTGACAGTCGCGAGGTTAACGGCTTTGTAGGCAACACGGTTGATATTCTTGAAACCGTATTTGGGAAGACGGCGCTGGAGCGGCATCTGTCCACCTTCGAAGCCTACTTTGTGTTTGTAGCCGGAACGTGATTTTGCACCCTTGTGACCGCGGGTTGATGTTCCGCCTTTGCCAGAGCCCGGACCGCGGCCGATACGAGTTTTGCGAGTAACGGATCCAACGGCGGGATGTATGTTATTTAATTCCATATCAATTGGTGATTTGATCTTAGTTTAGAAAAAATGAATTAAAAACGGAGAGTGAATCAAGCGGGGGTAACTTCAACAAGATGATGTACCTTCTTAACCATGCCCATCACTGAAGGGGTGTCCTCCTTGAGGACAGTGTGATTCATTTTTTTCAAGCCGAGTGCGTCAAGTGTGCGTTTCTGCACAGCCGGACAGTTAATGCGGCTTTTGATTTGTTTGATTTTAATCTGTGCCATTTTTCTTGAAGGATTAGCCGTTAAACACTTTTTCCACGGAAATGCCGCGGTTCTGGGCTACCTGTGCGGGCGAACGCATTTCGTCAAGAGCGGCGATGGTAGCTTTAACGAGGTTGTGGGGGTTTGAAGAACCTTTTGATTTGGCGAGCACGTCAGTGATGCCGACACTTTCAAGTACGGCACGCATAGCACCGCCGGCCTTCACACCGGTACCGTGGGATGCCGGACGCAGAATCACGCGTGAGCCGCCGAATTTTGCCAGCTGCTCGTGGGGAATGGTGCCTTTGTGAACAGGGACACGGATAAGGTTCTTTTTAGCAGCCTCAACACCTTTAGAGATGGCTGCAGTGACCTCATTGGCTTTACCGAGGCCCCAGCCTACGATTCCATCCTCATTACCTACAACCACAATGGCGGCGAAGGTGAATGTGCGACCACCCTTGGTCACTTTGGTAACGCGGTTGATGGCCACAAGACGGTCCTTCAACTCTAAGTCGTTGGTAGATTTAACTCTGTTATTTCTTTTTGCCATTTTTCTTAAAATTTAAGTCCGCCTTTGCGAGCGGCGTCAGCCAATGATTTAACACGACCGTGGAAGAGATAGCCGTTACGGTCAAAAACTACTTCGTTAATGCCGGCTTCAAGAGCCTTAGCAGCGATGGCTTCGCCAACTTTGGCAGCGATTTCGCTTTTTGTACCCTCCTCTATGCCTTTTGATGAAGCGGCAACGAGAGTTTTGCCTTCAAGGTCATCAACGAGCTGGACATAGATCTGTTTGTTTGAGCGGAACACCGTCATGCGGGGACGGGCTGCTGTGCCAGAAATCTTACCGCGGATGCGGGTTTTGATTTTGTTTCTTCTTTGTATCTTGGAGATCATAATTGGTCAGTTGTTAAAATTTATTTTGCACTTGCCGATTTACCAGACTTGCGGCGGATAATTTCGCCGACAAACTTGATACCTTTGCCTTTGTAAGGTTCGGGCTTGCGGAGAGAACGGATTTTGGCACATACCTGGCCAAGAAGCTGCTTGTCATCGCTTTCAAGGATGATAAGCGGGTTTTTGTTTCGTTCGCTCTTTGTTTCCACTTTGACCTCCGGAGGGAGCTTGATATATATAGCGTGAGAGTAGCCGAGCGCGAGCTCAAGAACCTGACCGGTTGACTGAGCACGGTAGCCTACGCCCACTAATTCCATTTCTTTGCGGTAACCGGTTGAAACACCCACAACCATGTTATGGATGAGAGCGCGGTAAAGGCCGTGCTGCGCACGATGCTCGCGGTCATCGGAAGGACGGGTGACAATCACATGGTTGCCGTCGACCTTCACTTCAAGGTCAGGGTTGATGGTCTGCGAGAGCTGGCCTTTGGGACCCTTCACGGTCACTTCATTGCCATTGACAGTCACTGTCACGCCAGCGGGGATTTCAATGGGAGCTTTTCCTATTCTTGACATAATTAGTTCCTCCTGTGAATTAGTAGATGTAACAAAGAACTTCGCCACCGATTTTCTTTTCGCGGGCAGCTTTATTGGTCATTACGCCCTGAGAGGTAGAAAGGATAGCGATACCCATTCCGTTGAGCACTCGCGGCATATCTTTGTAGCCGGTGTATTGACGAAGACCGGGACGCGACACACGCTTGAGAGCCTTGATTGCGTTCACGTGGTCAACGGGGTCATACTTGAGGGCAATTTTAATTACTCCTGCGGGGGTTTCACCCTCTATAAACTTGTAGTTAAGAATATAGCCTTGTTCAAAAAGAATCTTGGTGATTTCTTTTTTCAAGTTTGAGGCCGGGATTTCAACAACTCGGTGATTAGCCTTGATGGCATTCCTCAATCTTGTCAGATAGTCTGCTATTGGATCTGTCATTTTAAATTGTTTTAAATTGATTCGGGCATTCCGAACAATATTTAACACTCACTGCAGCGTGGCCCCCGAAGGGGCTATAGGCTGCGTTAAAGAAATATTTGTTGTAATTGGGATGCGGACGGATCGGTCAGTTTTCGATTACCAGCTTGCTTTCTTGACTCCGGGGATAAGACCGGCAGACGCCATTTCACGGAACTGGATACGAGAGAGGCCGAACTGGCGCATATAGCCTTTGGGACGACCGGTGATGCTGCAGCGGTTGTGGAGACGCACGCTGGAAGCATTTTTGGGAAGAAGCTGGAGAGCTTCATAGTCACCGGCAGCTTTGAGAGCGGCTTTCTTGGCGGCATATTTTGCCACAAGTTTCGCACGCTTCACCTCGCGGGCTTTCATTGATTCTTTTGCCATGTGAAATCTTTGTGATTGAAAAATGAAGTTACTGTTTCTTTGCGTTCTTGAATGGGAGACCGAATTCCTTGAGCAGAGCGTAGCCTTCTTCATCGGTGTTGGCCGAGGTAACGAAGGTTATGTTCATTCCGAGAAGTTTCGAGATGTTGTCGATATTGATTTCAGGGAAAATGATCTGCTCCGTGATTCCGAGGGTGTAGTTGCCGCGTCCATCAAGCTTGCCTTCAATACCTTTGAAGTCACGGATTCGGGGAAGGGCAACGCGGATAAGACGTTCAAGGAATTCGTACATTCTCTCGCGGCGCAGGGTTACCATAACGCCAACGGGCATTTTCTTACGAAGCTTGAAGTTCGAGATATCCTTCTTTGAGAGGGTTGCAACGGCTTTCTGACCGGTAATGGCAGTGAGTTCGTTGATGGCAGTCTCAATGATTTTCTTATCCTGAGTTGCTTCGCCGAGACCCTGGTTGATTACGATTTTTTTGAGGCGGGGCACCTGCATTACGGTTGAGTAGCCAAACTGCTTCTCAAGAGCGGGAACTATGCGCTCGGTATAGTCTTTTTTCAGTGTCGTAGTGCTCATTACTTAATCTCCTCTCCTGATTTTTTAGCGTAACGTACAAGTTTGCCCTCATCGTTGCGGCGACGGCCGATACGGGTAGGCTTTCCGGTTTTGGGATCAACCACGTTGAGGTTTGAAATATGGATCGGGGCTTCCATCTTTACGAGGCCACCCTGAGGATGCTTAGCGCTGGGCTTGGTGGCTTTTGTCACAATGTTTACTCCTTCAACGATAGCGCGGCTTTTTGCGGGAAGCACTTTGAGCACCCTCCCGGTCTTTCCGCGGTCTTCACCGCTGAGAACGTACACTGTGTCATCTTTCTTTATATGTAACTTGCTCATTAGATGATTCAATTTTGCTTTGAATGATTAAAGTACTTCGGGAGCGAGCGAAACAATCTTCATGTTTGTAGCACGAAGTTCACGGGCTACCGGGCCGAAGATACGAGTGCCGCGGAGCTCACCGGCGTTGTTGAGTAACACACAAGCGTTGTCATCGAAGCGGATGTATGAACCGTCGGGACGGCGGATTTCTTTCTTAGTGCGTACAACCACGGCCTTGGAAACGGTACCCTTCTTGACATCGCTTGAAGGAATCACGCTCTTAACGGAGACAACGATGATGTCGCCAACGCTTGCATAACGGCGACCGGTTCCGCCAAGCACATGGATGCAGAGAGCTTCTTTAGCACCGCTGTTATCAGCAACGGTCAAACGGCTTTCAGTCTGTATCATAATTACTTAACTTTTTCGATTATTTCAACTAATCTCCATCTTTTAGTTTTGCTCAACGGACGGGTTTCCATGAGGCGTACAGTGTCGCCAATGCTGCACTCGTTATTTTCATCGTGAGCGTGATATTTCTTTGTCTTATTGACAAATTTGCCGTAGATGGGGTGTTTTTCTTTCCATTTTACCATAACGGTAATGGTCTTGTCACCCTTATTGCTTGACACAACCCCAATACGTTCTTTTCTTAAATTTCTTTTTTCCATTTGTCCTTGGGATTATTTATTGTTAAGCTCGCGCTGACGCAACTCAGTCTTCACGCGTGCAATCATTTTACGATCGGCTGTGATTTTTGCGGGATTGTCAAGGGGCGAAATGGAATGATTAATCTTCAGCTGACGATATTCATATTCCATTTTCTCAAGGCGATCCTTGAGATCCTGCGTAGCCATCTCTTTGATTTCTTCTTTCTTCATAGCGGGTTACACGTTTTGAGTTGGGTCGTAGTCACGACGGACAATGAATTTAGTGGTCACAGGAAGTTTCTGGGCAGCCAGACGGAGCGCCTCTTTAGCGATGTCGAAGCTTACGCCTTCAACCTCGATGATGACACGTCCGGGAGTCACGGGAGCCACGAATCCTTCGGGCGAACCTTTACCTTTACCCATGCGGACTTCGGCAGGTTTCTTGGTGATAGGTTTGTCCGGGAAGATACGGATCCAGATTTGACCTTGACGCTGCATATAGCGAGTCACTGCAATACGAGCCGCCTCAATCTGGCGACCGGTAATCCATTTCGATTCCAGAGTCTTAATGCCAAACGAACCGAAGGCCAACTGGTTGCCGCGCTGTGCATTGCCTTTCATGCGGCCCTTTTGGGAGCGGCGGAATTTAGTTTTCTTAGGTTGTAACATCTGTTATGTTGTTGAGGTGGTTTAACGATTGTTTCTGGGTTTACGGCTCATTCCGCGACGCTCGTTGCGACCTCCCATGCGGGATTCTTTCGCGGTGTTGGTGAACTGGGGAGCGAGATCGCGCTTGCCATAAACTTCGCCGCGACAAATCCATACTTTCACTCCTACCACGCCTACTTTGGTGTGGGCTTCTACGAGAGCGTAGTCGATGTCGGCGCGAAGAGTGTGGAGCGGAGTGCGGCCTTCCTTGAACATTTCAGAGCGGGCCATTTCAGCGCCGTTCAGACGTCCGCTAACCTGCACCTTGATGCCCTCGGCACCAGAACGCATTGTCGAGGCAATAGCCATCTTGACAGCGCGGCGGTAAGCGATCTTGCCCTCGATCTGGCGAGCGATGGTGCTTGCCACAATCTGAGCGTCAAGTTCAGGACGCTTCACTTCAAAGATGTTGATCTGAACATCCTTGTCAGTTATCTGCTTGAGTTCTTCTTTGAGTTTGTCAACTTCCGAACCACCTTTGCCTATAATCAAACCGGGGCGCGAAGTGCACACAGTGATGGTTATAAGCTTGAAGTTACGTTCGATAACGATGCGTGACACGCTTGATTTTGCGAGACGCACGTTGAGATATTTGCGGAGCTTGGCATCTTCAAGGATGGTGTCGCCATATTTCTTGCCACCATACCAGTTAGAGTCCCAGCCACGGATTACACCTAAGCGATTGCTTATCGGATTTACTTTTTGTCCCATTGTCAGTCTCTAATTATTTAGCGTTATCAATAGTGTCAACAATCAGTGTTACGTGATTGGCGCGTTTGCGGATTCTATAACCGCGGCCCTGAGGCGCGGGACGGAGGCGTTTGAGAGTAGCGGCAGGATTAACGTAGATAGTTGAGATGCGGAGCATGCCGCTTTCAGCTTTCTGATCGTTCTTGGCTTCCCAGTTGGCTATAGCCGAGCGAAGAAGTTTTTCAACGCGGGCAGCTGCCTCTTTATTCGAGAATTTCAATATACCCAGAGCGCGGAACACTTCCTGACCACGAACCATGTCAGCGACAAGGCGCATTTTGCGGGGAGACGTGGGGACGTTGAGAAGTTTGGCGAAAGCCACAGACTTCTGCGCTTCCTTTCTGAGATCGGCGGATTTTCTTTTTCTTACACCCATTGTATTTTAATTCTTTCTTTTGTCTAAAAAAATATACTAATACCGGGCCCTATCATTTCTTGTTGCCGGCATGACCGCGGAACTGGCGGGTAGGAGCAAACTCACCGAGCTTGTGTCCAACCATGTTTTCGGTCACGTAGACAGGAATGAATTTGTTTCCATTGTGTACGGCGAAGGTGTGGCCGACGAATTCAGGAGCGATCATGGATGCGCGGCTCCAGGTTTTGATCACGGATTTTTTGCCGCTTGCTTCCATTGCATCGACCTTCTTTTCGAGCTTTACACTGATGTAGGGTCCTTTTTTTAATGAACGACTCATAAGTTAGTTGCTTGTTTAATCAGTTATCACTTTTTCCTTCTTTCGATAATGTACTTCCACGACTGCTTCTTGGGAGCACGAGTCTTCAGGCCCTTAGAATATAAGCCCTTGCGAGAGCGGGGATGACCACCGGAAGCGCGGCCTTCACCACCACCCATCGGGTGATCGACAGGGTTCATGACAACGCCACGGTTGCGGGGACGGCGGCCGAGCCAGCGCGAACGTCCGGCTTTACCGCTGCGTTCAAGCGAGTGCTCGCTGTTACCTACAACGCCTACAGTTGCCTTGCAAGCGGCGAGAACCTTGCGGGTCTCTCCTGAAGGAAGTTTGATGATTGCATAAGCCCCTTCACGCGAAACGAGCTGCGCGAAGGTACCGGCTGAGCGAGCCATGAACGCGCCCTGACCCGGACGGAGCTCAATGTTGTGAATGAGCGTACCTACGGGAATTTTGCTCAGGGGGAGTGCATTGCCCACTTCAGGAGCAGCGTCGGGGCCGCTCACAACGGTAGTTCCAACTTCTAAGCCGTTGGGTGCAATGATATAAGCTTTCGCACCGTCAACGTAGTAAAGGAGCGCGATGCGTGCCGAACGGTTGGGATCGTACTCAATGCTCTTTACCACGGCGGGTACACCGTCTTTGTTTCTCTTGAAGTCGATAACGCGATACTTGCGCTTGTGACCGCCACCAAGGTAACGTGTGGTGAGATGGCCTTCAGCGTTACGGCCGCCTGTTGCGGACTTACCGACTGTAAGAGATTTCTCTGGCGTAGTAGCAGTGATTGTACCTTTGAATACGCCAATAACTTTGTGTCTTTGCCCCGGTGTAGTGGGCTTGAATTTTCTTACTGCCATTATTGTTTATTACAAGTTGCTATAAAAGTCGATAGTTTGACCTTCGCCTACAGTGATGAAAGCTTTCTTGTAGGCCGAGGTTTTGCCACGGAGCAAACCGCTCTTGGTCCAGCGTGATTTGTTTTTTCCACGCACAACAGCAGTGTTCACGTTAACAACCTTAACGCCATAAAGCTGCTCAACAAGTGTCTTTATCTGATACTTGTTAGCCTCAGGAGAAACCTTGAAAGTATAGCGGTTAAGCTTATCGGTAAGCTTGGTTGCTTTTTCGGTTACGATGGGTTCGATAGTTATGTCCATTGTTTACAGTCTCCTATGGGATTAAAGATTATTAAGCACTTCAAGGCTATCCTCGGTGATGACGATAGCGTTGCTGTGCATGATGGCATACGTGTTAATATCCTTAGCTGTAATAATTTGTACATTGGGGATATTTCGAGCCGACAAATTTACGTTATTATCTCGAGATGCTAAAACGAGAAGCATCTTTTTGCCCTCAGTTTCAAGATTTTTAGCAATTTTTACAAAATCTTTAGTTTTGGGGGCTTCAAAAGTGAAGTTTTCAACGATTTTAATCTGGTCGTCCTGCACTTTGTAGGTGAGGGCCGACTTACGCGCGAGCTGCTTAACTTTCTTATTCAACTTAAAGCGATAGTCACGGGGACGGGGGCCGAATACGCGGCCGCCACCAACGAGAACAGGCGAGTTGATATCACCGATACGTGCGCCGCCGCCACCTTTCTGTTTGTGGAGCTTACGTGTTGAACCGGCAACTTCGCTGCGTTCTTTTGATTTGTGAGTACCCTGACGCTGATTTGCAAGAAATTGCTTGACATCGAGATATACGGCGTGCTCGTTGGCATCGATTGCGAACACCTGGTCGTTCAACTGAGCCTTACGACCGGTTTCCTGTCCGTTTATGTTATAAATTGCGAGTTCCATTATTTCTCAACTATTACGATTGAACCTTTACTTCCGGGGATTGAACCCTTGATCAACAAAAGATTGTGCTCGGGAATAACCTTGAGCACCTGGAGGTTTTGCACGGTAACATGCTCGTTACCCATCTGACCTGCCATGCGCATTCCTTTGAACACCTTGGCGGGATAAGAGCAGGCACCGATTGAACCGGGCTTACGCTGACGGTTGTGCTGGCCGTGGGTTGCCTGGCCGACACCGCCGAAACCGTGGCGCTTAACAACGCCCTGGAAACCCTTACCTTTTGAGGTTCCTTGGATGTCAACGAAATCAGCTTCGCTGAAAAGGGAGTCAACAGTGAGAGCGTCTCCCAATTTAAGCTCGCCTTCAAAACCCTTGAACTCGGCCAAGTGGCGCTTGGGGGTTGTTCCGGCTTTCTTGAAGTGACCGGCCATGGGCTGGGTGCAGTGCTTTTCTTTCTGCTCCTCAAAACCAAGCTGCAGGGCATTGTAGCCGTCGGTCTCAACAGTCTTAACCTGAGTAACCACACAAGGACCTACTTCGATAACAGTGCACGGCACGTTTTTGCCGTCGGCACTGAAAACGGATGTCATTCCGATTTTCTTTCCTAATAATCCTGGCATTTCTCTAAGTTTTAAAAAAATAATTCTGAATTAGATGTTTCTTTGATTCAATTGAGAATACTTACGCGATAAAGAATCTTTCCGACCCGTTATCAAACCTTGATTTCCACGTCGACACCGCTGGGGAGTTCGAGCTTCATGAGTGCGTCGACAGTCTTTGCAGTTGAGTTGTAGATGTCGATAAGACGCTTGAAGCTTGAGAGCTGGAACTGCTCACGCGATTTTTTGTTAACGAAAGTGGAACGGTTGACAGTGAAGATGCGCTTGTGAGTGGGCAGAGGAATCGGACCGCTGATAACGGCGCCTGTGCTCTTTACAGTCTTCACAATCTTCTCGGCTGACTTGTCGACCAGGTCGTGATCGTAAGATTTAAGCTTGATTCTGATTTTTTGGCTCATATTATGTTGAATGAAAGTTATTTTACTTCAGGAGATCAACTCGGCCCTGGCATTCGGTCAGTACGTTGCGGGCAATAGAGTTGCTGACTTCGGCATAGTGGCTGAAGGTCATTGTTGATGTGGCACGGCCGGAAGTGATTGTACGGAGAGCTGTCACGTAACCGAACATCTCGGCAAGAGGAGCTTTAGCCTTGACGACACGCGCACCTGAGCGGCTTGTCTCCATACCTTCAACCTGACCGCGGCGCTTGTTAAGGTCGCTGATCACATCACCCATGCTCTCTTCGGGGGTTACCACTTCAATCTTCATGATAGGCTCGAGAAGTACAGGATTAGCCTTTTCTGATGCCTTCTTGAAGGCCTGGATGGCACAGAGCTCAAATGAAAGCTGGTCGGAGTCAACCGGGTGGAACGAACCGTCTATCACAGTCACTTTCAGGCGCTCAACGGGATAACCAGCGAGCACACCGTTTTTCATTGCGGTTGTGAAACCTTTCTGAATCGAGGGGATGTATTCCTTAGGAATGTTACCGCCCTTCACTTCATCAATGAACTGGAGGCTGCCTTCGAAGTTATCGTCAGCGGGTTCAACGCGAACAATGATGTCAGCGAACTTACCGCGACCACCGGTTTGCTTCTTGAACACTTCGCGGAGCTCAACCGGAGCAGTGATGGCTTCCTTGTAAGTTACCTGCGGACGGCCCTGGTTACATTCAACCTTGAATTCACGTTTCAGACGGTCAATGATGATGTCGAGGTGAAGTTCACCCATACCGGAGATAACTGTCTGACCGGTTTCTTCATTAGTCTGTACGCGGAATGTGGGGTCCTCCTCAGCGAGTTTCTGAAGACCGACACCGAGTTTGTCAAGGTCCTTCTGAGTCTTGGGCTCGACAGCAATACCGATAACGGGATCGGGGAAGTCCATAGCTTCGAGAACGATGGGTGCATCTTCGGCACAGAGAGTGTCGCCGGTGCGGATATCCTTGAAACCTACGCCTGCGCCTATATCGCCGCAACCGATACTCTCCATGGGGTTCTGCTTGTTGGAGTGCATCTGGAACAGACGCGAAACGCGTTCCTTCTTGCCTGAACGGGCATTGAGCACGTAGCTGCCGGAAACAACGTCGCCTGAATAAACGCGGAAGAATGTGAGACGGCCAACATAGGGGTCAGTGGCAATCTTAAATGCGAGAGCACACATAGGTGACTCTACTGCGGGCTCGCGAACCTCAACCTGATCGGGGTTATCGGGATTGTGGCCCTCAATAGCGCCGGCATCAACAGGGCTGGGCAAATATGCGCAGACGTTGTTGAGCAGAGGCTGAACGCCTTTGTTCTTGAACGAAGAACCGCAAGTCATAGGCACGATACCCATGGCAAGTGTGGCCTTACGGATAGCTGTGCGGATTTCATCTTCGGTGATGGTAGAGGGATCGTCGAAGTATTTTTCCATGATGGCATCATCGAACTCGGCGATTTTCTCAAGCATCTTGTCGCGCCACTCTTCGGCTTCAGCCACGAGGTTGGCAGGAATATCTTCAACATCGTAGTCGGCACCCATTGACTCATCATGCCAGAAGATAGCCTTCATAGTGATGAGGTCAACGAGACCCTTGAATGTCTCCTCAGCACCGATAGGAATCTGGATGGGGCAGGGATTTGCACCGAGCACATCCTTCACCTGGCGAACCACCTCGAAGAAGTTGGCGCCTGAGCGGTCCATTTTGTTGACATAACCGATACGGGGCACATTGTACTTGTCGGCCTGGCGCCAAACAGTCTCTGACTGAGGCTCAACGCCACCAACGGCGCAGAACGTAGCCACGGCGCCGTCAAGCACACGTAGCGAGCGTTCAACTTCAACAGTGAAGTCAACGTGTCCCGGAGTGTCTATAAGATTGATTTTGTATTTGTTGCCGTCATATTTCCAGAATGCTGTAGTGGCGGCAGAGGTGATAGTGATACCGCGCTCCTGTTCCTGTTCCATCCAGTCCATGGTAGCGGCGCCATCGTGTACTTCACCGATTTTATGAGTCAGACCCGTGTAGAAAAGTATACGCTCCGATGTGGTAGTCTTACCGGCATCGATGTGAGCCATAATACCGATGTTACGGGTAAATTTAAGTTGTTCGTCGGCTTTTGACATTTGTAAGTAGTTATTCGTTTGTCAATGAAAATATCTTTGTTTTCAATAAGCTTTTCTCTGCATTCCGGACAATCAGAAGCGGAAGTGAGCGAATGCGCGGTTGGCCTCGGCCATCTTGTGCATGTCCTCTTTGCGTTTGAAAGCGCCGCCCTGATCGTTGTAAGCGTCAACTATTTCAGCTGCGAGCTTGTCGGCCATTGTTTTGCCGCCACGCTTGCGGGCATAGAGAATAAGGTTTTTCATTGAGATTGACTCTTTGCGGTCGGGACGTATCTCTGTAGGCACCTGGAAGGTGGCACCACCGACGCGGCGAGACTTAACCTCCACCTGCGGAGTAACGTTTTCAAGAGCTTTCTTCCAGATTTCGAGCGCCGTTTTCTCTTCGTTGGGCAGTTTTGCCTTAACAGTTTCAAGAGCGCTGTAGAAAATGGTGTAAGCTGTGTTTTTCTTACCGTCATACATCAGGTGGTTGACGAATTTCGAAACTCTTACATCGTTGAAAACGGGATCAGGTAAAACTACCCGTTTTTTTGGTTTTGCCTTTCTCATTTTGTGTTTTGAGCGATTTTGTCGTTTTTTGTTTGCTTGGTTGCTGCTTCTTTCATCTTCAACTCGGGCTCTCTTGCCCTCGTTTACTCAACCGTTTTGTCGAATTAGCCTTCCAATAAATCAAAAAGCGAAGATTTTGTTTACTTCAGTTTTTTCTTTATCCGGACGCCTTTTTAAGCCCGCGCCCGAGAGGCTGTAAGAAACGTAGCTGTAAATGAATTATTTCTTTGCAGCTTTCGGACGTTTCGCACCGTATTTCGAACGACGCTGAGTGCGGTCTTTAACGCCGCTGGTGTCGAGGGTGCCGCGGACAATGTGGTAACGCACACCGGGGAGGTCTTTAACACGACCGCCACGAACGAGCACGATTGAGTGTTCCTGCAGGTTGTGACCTTCACCGGGGATGTAAGAGTTCACTTCTTTACCGTTGGTAAGGCGCACACGGGCCACTTTACGCATTGCCGAGTTAGGTTTCTTGGGGGTAGTGGTGTAAACGCGCACACACACGCCGCGACGCTGCGGGCATGAGTCCAATGCAGGCGACTTACTCTTATCCTCAAGAGCTACACGTCCTTTTCTTACTAATTGCTGAATCGTAGGCATCTTAGTTCTTTTTGGTTTTTTACTTAATTCGATTAATATTCTTTTTCTTGTTGATTTGCTATTGCAACTGTGACTCTTTCAGCACACATCGGAGGCCAACCATCACTTTATCTCTCAGAGACTTAGCAATCGGTTAGCTCCTTTTCATGCTTAAAAAGCGATGCAAATTTACAAACTAATTCTCTAACTACCAAATATTTTGCATCTTTTCTAACTTTTCTTTTCCGACCCATTTTCCGCCATGTCGGCAAAAGGTGTCAGAATGGGTCAATCTCCGAGAGCGGCATACCTCGGAGGTCCTTCTCCGACAGCAACATCTCCGATGCCGGTATGCGCCAGTCAATTCCCAACGCGGGGTCATCGAAGCGCAGAGTAACCTCTGACTGAGGCGCATACGCATTATCCACCTTATACTGGAACTGTGCCGCATCACTCAACACCACGAAACCGTGGGCCATGCCCCTTGGAAGGAACAACTGTAGCGCATTGTCGGCCGACAGTTCCACGGCAACATGCTGCCCGAACGTGGGCGACCCGCTTCGCAGATCTACCGCCACATCGAGCACCGTGCCTCGCGAAACCCTCACCAGTTTGGCCTGCGACATCGCGCCCTTTTGAAAATGCAGCCCTCGAAGCACGCCGCGCGATGAGAACGATTCATTGTCCTGAATAAAATTCACCGGCCCAACATTGGCCTGGAACTCCTCGAGTTTGAACGACTCCATGAAGTAGCCGCGCGCATCGCCAAAACGCTTAGGCTCAACGAGCCACACACCCGGAAGTGAAAGCTGAGTATATTTCATTGTATTTCCGTTAAAAAATTTTTCTGCCGCAAAGTTACCACATTCCCCACTAACCGCCAAGCTTTTTCGGACTGCGCCACGCTCCGGCCAGCGGCTTCGGACACTTCATGCATAAGTATTTTTGCGGCATTAAGGCAATTTTAATAATTTTGCAGCATCTTTTTAAACATCACCGATATGCGACACATAATACTTGCCGACAATACTACAATACATACCCAGTTGCTCCCCCTCACATTCACTCGCCCCGTCAGCGAACTGCTGCTCGGCACCATGACGCTTCGCCAGCGTTGGCAAAGCCTCCTCGAGGGACGATACACCTATGATACAGCCGACTATCTCAGCGAACTGTTCCCCAGCGAGAAGCCGGGACCCGACTCGCTCACCATTGCATCGCACATCGTTGCCACTCCCGAGCTGGCCGACGCCGTGGCGCTCCTTCTGCCGGGCGAAGCGCTAACCGCCGGCAATGAAATCATTGCTTTCTGCGGCGAAGGCCCGCAGCGCATGCTCCCCTACCCCGGCAAACTCACCGAGATAACCCGCAGCTATCATCTGTTTGAGTACAATGCCCGCTTCATCACGTCCGACTTTGAGTCGATGGTCGACAGCATGGAGTGGCGCCCTGTGAGCAAAACCTGCACCGTCATTGGCACATCGGCCCGCATCCTCCTTGCCGAGGGAGCCAAAGCCGAGGGAGTGACTTTAAACACCACCGGCGGCCCTATCTATATTGGTCCGGGAGCCGAAGTGATGGAGGGCAGCTGCCTGCGCGGCCCTATAGCTATTCTCGACCATTCGACCGTCAATATGCTCACCCGCATCTACCCCGGCACCACCATTGGCCGTCACTGCAAGGTGGGCGGCGAGATTAACAACGTCGTTATGCACGACTATACCAACAAGGCTCACGACGGCTTCCTTGGCAACGCGGTGATAGGCTCATGGTGCAACCTCGGAGCGGGCTGCGTGGCCTCAAATCTGAAAAACGACTACACGGAAATCAAACTGTGGGACTACGACACTCACCGCTTCATCCGCACCGGCCTCCAGTTCTGCGGGCTCATAATGGGCGACCATTCCAAAGCCGGAATCAACACCATGTTCAACACCGCCACTACCGTTGGCGTAGGCGTGAACATCCACGGCACCGGCTTCCCGCGCAACTTCGTTGGCTCGTTCTCCGAGGGGGGAGCCACCATGGGATTCAGCGAAGTGCCTCTGACCAAATTCTTTGCGATTGCCCGCCGCGTAATGGCGCGCCGCGACGTTGAGCTTACTCCCGAGATGGAACGGCTCTTCACCACGCTTCACGCTCTCACGGAGTCAAACCGTTAGATTACAAAGAATTCCCAGTTATGTAAAACTTCATAATAGTACCAGAGCGCACCAATTAGCAGGGCAAACTCAACGACCTCGAAGAGTGTGCGCTCCCGGCGTTCGCTGGCCTGACGGAAGCTGATTTCGGGCCGACGGAAAATAATCCATTGCGAAGCCCACAGAGCCGAGACAAAAACCGCAATGGTAAACACTTCATGCGCAGCAGTTCCCGCTCCGGAAGCGTAAAGCCCGAACAGTATAGGCGAGGCAACGGAGCCTGCGGTGAGCCACAGCTTGTTGGGCGCCGATTCACCCTGCATCGTTCCCTCCTTGCGGGCCTGAATTCGGTAAAGTTCTATATATCCTAAGAAAACCAAGGAGATGACAATCAGCGTTGCCACCGGATGCAGCTTGCCGTCGTAAGGCGTGAGCGTGGCGAGCGATATGGCCCATGCGGCCGCAAAGCCGCAAGCCGAAGTGATGAGAGCCGCAGCCCAAGCCCACAACGAGCCTGCGCGCAGGCGCTTCCATAACTTCACCAATCCAAATGCACTCAGCAGAGCCAAAGCCACAGCGGGAACGCCCTTGAGCATCCCTATCAGAAACGGCATAAACAAAAAATCATCCATAGTTATGAGGTTCTTTGCTGCAAATATACCAACAAATCCCTAAAAAAACAAATATTAGAGTTCGGGGCGGGTGGGTTTTGCGGGGTTTAAGAGGCGGCGTTTGAGGCGGTGGAGCGCCTTGATGCGGCGCGTGAGCCTGAGCCACAGCTCCGACGGCACCATCTCCACATCGCCCGAAATGGCATCGCCCGTCGCAGGCACCACTGCTTCGGCACCGAACTGCTCGGGATAGACAACAATCAGATTGTTAAGACTGAAATAGCGGCGGAGGAACTCGGGAAGCGTGGTCATGAATGCGTTGAACGACACCGAGCCGGGGCGAGCGCTGATCACCACAAACAGGTCATCCTCAATAATCTTGTTGGCAAGCAGCACAAAGTCATCATCCTCCTCCCAAAGCCTGTAATCGTGGCGTATCCCGAATCCGTGATGCTTCAGCACAGCCTCAATGGCGCGCCGCGTAGAATCGGAAGTGAAGAACACGGTGCGGCAGCCGAGCTGACGGCCAAGATTGCCCACGCATTTCACCCAGCGCACAAAGCCGGTTTCGAACTGCGCCTTGTCGGGCACGGCCACCACTATTCGGCGCATGGTGTTGACCGGAATGAAGCAACGAGAGATAACCACCATGCGGTAAGTGGATTTCAGCAGCTGAGTGAGCTTGTCGCCGAAAAAGGAGTCAATCACGTTGCTGCGGCGGTGAAGCCCTATGACCACCTCATTGATGTCGCGCTCCTCCATGGTGTTGAGCACTCCGGTCACAAAGTTAAGGTCGTAGCGCTCAATCGGTAACAGCGGCACATCCACGCTCGCCGCCGTCTGCTCGGCCACGTCGAGCGAGTTCTGCCCCACGGCACGCGAAGAGGCCGAATTGTCATTGCGCACATGTAGCGCAAAGAAACGGTTATGACCGCCGGGACGTACATCGTGCATCAGAAGGGCAAGATTCACAAGCTCAGTGGCCGAAAGAGGGTTTACAACAGGGATGAGCGTATTGACAAGAGGCACCTTTTCTTCATCGGTTCCTGACAACACATCATCCGTCTTCATAGTGAGGAGCTTAAGTTTCTGAGCGGCGCGCGAAGTTCCTATCGATGACACAGTGCATGTAACGAGAATCATCACCACTGTGCCATCAAGCACAGTTTCATCAAAAATCCCTATCTTATAGCCAATCATCACAACGGCCAGAGCCACCGCAGTATGCGCATTCGAGAGCTGATACATCACCGAACGTTCCACCGGCAACATCCGGAACACCTTTTGAGTTGCGAAAGCTGCGAGCCATTTTCCGGCCATAGCCGTAACGCTCATCACCAAAGCCACGTATGCCGTGTCCCAGCCCGCAAAAAGCGCCCTCACGTTTATGAGCATTCCCACGCCAATGAGGAAATAGGGGATGAAAAGCGCATTGCCCACGAACTCAATCCTGCCCATCAGCGACGACCGGCCCGGAATGAATCGGTTAAGCACTATTCCGGCAAAGAACGCACCGAAAACGCCCTCTATCCCTATCCACACAGCCGATTCGGCTGCAAGGAAAACCATCATAAGAATGTAGATGAACTGCAGGATGGAATCGTTGTAGTGTTTGAAAAACCAGCGCGTAACGCGCGGATAGACGTAGACCACCGCCAGGCAGTAGCCTGCCAGTCCTCCGAGGAGCGAAAGGATAGTAAGGAAATTAAACTCGCCATCACGAGCCACATTAACCGTTGCGGCAAGCACCATAAGAGAGCCGAGGACGGTAAAGATGGTACCCGCAATGGCTATCACCACGGCACGGTTCTTCGTAAGCCCCAGGCGTGACACTATGGGATAGGCCAGCAGGGTGTGGGCGGCAAACATCGATGCCAGAAGCACCGACGTTATGAAATTGAAATGCAGGAACACCTTGGCTGAGAACGCCCCAATAATCAGCGGCACAAAGAACGTGAAGAGGCCGAACACCAGTCCGCGCCTGAGATTGCGCTTAAGGTGGTACATGTCAATCTCCACACCGGCAAGGAACATGAGGTAGAGCAATCCTACCTGACCGAACACCTCAAAACTCATGTCGCGGGCAAGCACATTGAACCCGTAAGGCCCAATGACCATGCCGGCGAGAATCATGCCTATTACATGCGGTATTTTCAAACGGTTGAGCAGCAGAGGCACCAACAGGATTATCGCCAGCACTATAAGGAATATAAGCACCGGCGATGACACCAGAGGAGTCATTGCGGGGATAGCCATCGCTGCAATCATCCGAAAGAATTATTTTTTATGAGCCAGGATGTACTGCGCTATCTGAACAGCATTCAGCGCGGCGCCCTTCTTTATCTGGTCTCCTACAACCCAAAAAGTCAGGCCGCAGGGATCGGCAAGGTCCTTGCGCAGGCGCCCCACCATCACCGGATCGGTTCCGGCAGCTTCAAGAGGCATGGGATAGCGCTTGCTGGCGGGATCATCGACAACCACGAGTCCCTGAGCCGAAGCGAAAGCCTTGCGCACCTCATCGAGTCCGAGCGGACGCTCTGTGTGAACCCACACGGCTTCGCTGTGGGCACGCATCACCGGAACACGCACACACATGGCGCTGACGCTCATCTCCGGCGCGTGCATGATTTTGCGGGTCTCGTTGAACATCTTCATCTCCTCCTTTGTGTAGCCGTTGTCAGTGAACACATCGACCTGCGGAATCACATTGTAAGCAAGCTGATAGGCAAACTTCTCGATAGTGGGGTCCTCACCACGCTGCAACTGAGCGTATTGCTCCACGAGTTCATCCATAGCAGCAGCCCCGGCACCGCTGGCCGCCTGATAAGTGGCCACATGCACGCGGGTGATAGGGCTGAGGTCGTTGATGGGCTTGAGAGCCACAACCATTTGAATCGTGGTGCAGTTAGGATTGGCAATAATGTTGCGCGGAGTGTTGAAAGCGTCATCGCCGTTGACCTCAGGAACCACCAGAGGCACATCATCATCCATGCGGAAAGCGCTCGAATTGTCAATCATCAGAGCGCCGTGAGCCGTGATTACCGGAGCATATTCCTTTGACACCCCTGCCCCTGCCGAGGTGAAAGCAATGTCAACACCCTTGAAGTCATCGGCGTTATGGGTAAGTTCCTGCACCGTGTAGTCCTCGCCACGAAATTTGTAGGTGCGTCCTGCGCTGCGTTTCGAACCGAACAGCTTCAGAGTGTCCACAGGGAAATTCTGCTCTTCGAGCACACGGAGAAATTCTTGTCCAACAGCGCCACTGGCGCCTACAATTGCTATGTTCATAGTTCTGTGAGTGAGTTGTTAGTTATCCAATGCGTGACCGGATTTGGGAACCGGCACAAATAGTCGCAACAAAGTTACTACTTTTTCCCGTTCCAAAGAAAAAAAATCCCTGTTCCTGACCCTAAAGTCCGGAACAGTGGATGGGATATACTCAGAGAGGGAGAACGATAGAGTAGCGCTTGCGTTATTCCTCGGCGTATGAAAGCACCGTAGGGCTTTCAACATCCACGCCGAATTCCTGGGCGCGGGCCAGGATGGCACGGGCCAGCCGGGGCTTCAGGTCATCAGGACAATAGCGGAAATAAGCTTCAGCCGCACGCACATGAGCCGCATCGGGCATAGGATATTCGCGGCGTTCCGGCAATCCATAGACGGAATCGGGCAATTCCTTCTTTTCTTCGTAAGATAAACGGTCTGTCATAACTTTGAATTTCAGTAATGGATTAGAAGTTAAGACGGCCTCCAACCTGAAGCAGACCCTGCGCACCGAAACCGAGTTCACCGAACAGAGTGAACGAGCGGCTCAGAGGAACGTCGGCACCGATAGGAGCGATATGGTAGGCAAAGTAACCCTTGTTTGACGCATCGTCATGGGGATAGCTTATGTGGGTAATGTCAGCGCCAAGACCAACGTGAGCGTAAAGCGTAACGAGTCCGTTGCGATAATAGTCATAACGGCCATTGAGCATAATCACATGATAGTAAACGTCGACATCACTGTGTTTGGCCGTGGTGCTTGAGAATGTGTAGGAAGGGCCGATCCAGAAATTGGGAAGCACCTTGAAATTGACGCCAACGTTGAGTGCGCCCCAAGCTGTGTTCACCTTTCCGGCTCCATCGTGATAATCACACGCATCCATGAGCGTATAGCCGCCGTAACCGAAAGTAAAATTAGCTTTCTGTGCATTTGCCGAAATACCTAACGACAGGAGAGCAACCAGTGTAAGAATCAGTTTTTTCATAATTACAAGTCTGTTTTGGGTTATGAGGATTTTTGATTTATTAATTAATTGCAGTTAAAAAAGCTTTCGCCATTAAAAACAACACGACATTGGTGATTGTTCCCCGAAAAGAGATTATATTTGCATTACAAATATTGTTCTGATGGCTAACAAACTTCAAAAAACCAACGCTGCGCGCTTGCTTGACCGCGCAAAGATTCCCTACAGGCTCGTGCCCTACGAGGTTGACGAAAACGACCTGGCCGCACAGCATGTGGCCGACTCTTTAGGCGAAGATATAAACCAGGTGTTCAAAACACTCGTGCTAAAAGGCGAACGCACCGGCCATTTCGTGTGCGTGATTCCGGGCAACCGTGAGGTCGACCTCAAGAAGGCCGCCCGCGCCGCCGGTGACAAAAAAGCCGACCTTATCCACATGAAGGAGCTGCTGCCCCTCACCGGTTACATCCGCGGCGGATGCTCACCGATAGGAATGAAAAAGCCTTTCCCAACATTTTTCCACACCACCGCCACCGACTTTGACCGCATATATGTGAGCGCGGGAGTGCGCGGCCTGCAACTTGAAATCGACCCGCAGCAACTCATTGATTTTGTTGGAGCGACAGTAACCGACATTGCCACCGAAGAAGAATGAACACTTTTGGCGAAATATTTCGGCTCACCACTTTCGGCGAATCGCACGGCCCGGCACTCGGAGGCGTCATCGACGGAATGCCCTCCGGCATTGAAATGAGCCTCGACGCCATTCAGGAACAGCTTGCGCGGCGCCGACCGGGACAGTCGGCCATTGTGACCGGACGCAACGAAAGCGACAGTGTTGAAATCCTTTCAGGACTGTTCGAGGGCCGTTCCACCGGGACCCCCATCGGCTTCATAATCCGCAACACCAATCAGCACTCGGCCGATTATGATAATATGCGCCACACTTGGCGCCCCTCGCATGCCGACTTCACCTATCAGACTAAATACGGAATCCGCGACCATCGCGGCGGCGGACGCGCATCGGCCCGTGAGACGGCGGCAAGAGTTGTGGGAGGAGCTTTCGCCCGACAGGCGCTTGCCACCCTCGGAATCACGGTTCAAGCCTACACGTCGCAAGTGGGCGACATCGCCGTACCACTCCCCTACACCGAACTTGACCTCGGACTGACTGAAAATAACACCGTGCGCTGTCCCCATCGGCCAACTGCCGATGCTATGATCAGGCTTATAGAGAGGGTGAAGCGCGAGGGCGATTCCGTGGGAGGAATCATCACCTGCTTGGTCAAAGGCATGAAGCCGGGAGCCGGCGAACCGGTATTCGGCAAACTGCAGAGCCGTCTCGCAGCCGCTATGCTCTCCATTCCGGCCGCTAAAGGATTTGATTACGGAATGGGCTTTGCCGGATGTTCAGGGAAGGGGAGCGAGATGAATGACCGCTTCACACTGACTGCCGACGGCAAAGTGACCACCGCCACCAACCATTCAGGAGGCATACAAGGCGGCATCTCAAACGGCGCCGACATTTATTTCCGCGTGGGCTTCAAGCCTGTGGCCACCCTGTTGCGCGAACAGATCACCCTTGACGATTCGGGCAACGAGACAGTGCTTAAAGCTCGTGGACGCCACGACCCCTGCGTGCTGCCCCGCGCCGTCCCTGTGGTTGAGGCCATGGCCGCCATGACTCTGCTTGATGCCATTCTGCTTGACAAGACCACGCACCTATGAACCGTTTCGGGAATCATGATGACTTCGCCTCATTCATAGGGCGATACTTCCCAGGGAAAGTGCAGAAGCTGACCGTCAATGCCGGGCTCTCATGTCCTAACCGCGACGGCAAGAAAGGGCGCGGCGGTTGCACCTACTGCAACAATCAGTCGTTTTCCCCCGCATTCGCCGCTGTTCCGCTTCCTGTTGAGGAGCAGCTGGAGAACGGCAAGCGATTCTTTGCGCGCAAATACCCTACGATGCGTTATCTGGCTTATTTCCAGAGCTACACGGCCACAAACAGTTCCACACCGGCATTGATGGAGATGTTCAGGCGAGCTTTGAACGTCGATGGCGTTGACGGACTTATAATAGGCACCCGTCCTGACTGCATGCCTCCCGACCTGCTCGCCGAGCTTGAGGCCCTAAGCAGACGCAGTTTCGTAATGATTGAATACGGAGCGGAAACTGCTCATGACTCCACCCTTGAGGAGATAAACCGATGCCATAAGTGGGCCGACACCTGCGATGCCGTCACACGCACCGCAAAAACGGGCATTCCTGTAGGGCTGCATCTCATAATGGGACTTCCGGGCGAATCACGCTCCGACATGCTCGCAACAATTGATGCTGTCAACGAATTGCCGGTTGACATAATCAAATGTCACCAGCTCCAACTCATCCGCGGCACCCGAATGGCCCGGCAGGCTGAAAGGGGAGAGATTGAACTGCATATACCTACAGTTGAGGAGTACATTGACCTCTGTTGCGAAATTGTGGCAACGCTGCGGCCAGGAATAGCCATTGAGAGGTTTGTTTCGCAGTCGCCGGCCGAGCTTCTCATTGCTCCTCACTGGGGTCTGAAAAACTACCAGTTTGCAGCGCTGCTCCTAAAAGAACTAAAGCGCCGCGAGTCAGTTAAGTGACAGGCGACGCTTTCAGAAATATCAAAAATAGCACTTATTGCGGAGCCATCTCGAGCTGCATGCGACGCGCAGGGATAAGCACCGTGCGCGCGAACTCGGCTACCTTTCCAGGAGTGACGCCATCAAGGACCGAGGCATACTCCGTTGCCATATCGGTGCCGTATTTGTCATAGACTCTCATCACCGACGTCCAGAAACCGTTATCGCGCTTAGCGTCAGCAAAATTCTTAGCCATGTACTCCTTGACCTTGGCCACTTCCGTCGCAGGAATATTGGCAGCATCGGCCATTGAACGGACTGTAGAATCTACAGCATCAAAAGTCGCCGCGGCATTCTCGGGAGCCACGCGAATGTAGACGGGCATTATGGCAAGCGTAGGGTCTTCGCCGTTGTAGCCGGCGTTGAGACCTATGTGGGTTTTCACGCCGTAAGTCCAGCCCCTTTTCTCGCGCAAATCCTCGCGGAGTTTGTTCTGCAGAATAGAGCCGGCGATCTGCGCAAGTATACGGTTCGGGAGAGTAAACTCGCAGGGAGCATGGTAGAATGAATAGACTATCGCCTGCCGGTTCTCCATAGGCATTGTAAAGCGAGCCTTTTCCGTGTGCCCGTAACGGTAATTAATGTCACGCGGCTTTTCATATCTGCCCGCAGCGGGAAGCGACGCAATGTAACGGCACACCAGATTGCGTAGGGAATCCTCATTGAAATCACCGGTAATGTAGAACGAAAAATCCGACATATCGCCGAAACGGTCGCGCCATATCGACATTACACGGTCATAATCCACGCTCTTTACGGCCTCAGGCGAAAGCTTCATGCCAAGCGGATGGCGACCGTAGACATAGGCATGGATTGAATCGCCCATTGCAAAAGTGGGATTGTCGCGGTTGTCATCGAGGCGTGTAATAGTGTTGTCGACAAGCCTGGCAAAAGCGGCCTCATCCTTGCGCATGTCAGTGGATTTCAGATAGAGAATGCGCAGAGCGTCCTCAAGGTCGGCTGCCGTAGTGGAAGCGTTTAGGGTTTCCTCCATATTGTCAACGGCTATGGAAGTTTTGATGTGTTTGCCAACTGTCAGACGGCGCAAATCATCGGCCGAATAACGTCCTGTAGCACTGACTGCCAGCACATCATTGAGCATCTTGTACTCTGGTGCGAGCGAGGCATCATAATTCTGCGAAAATCCCCCGGGACTGTATGCATCAATGCTGATTCGGTCAGGAGTCTCGGTTGAGGCGCGGAGATAAACCTTGATGCCGTTGCTGAGAGTCCACATCCTGGCTCCGAAGTCAGGAAGTTCCTTCTCGGCTACAATTCTCCCGGCAACGGGTTCGGACTCAAGTATGCTGCCCTCCACTGTTTTATCCTGATAGGCACTCAAAGATGAGGCACTGACGTTTTTGTAAGCCTCCGCAAGGTCGGCTGCCTTAATCTTGTCGGATGAAGGCACGTAGGCCGATATTACCACTCCGGCTCCTTCGTTGTCAACCACAGAGGCTATATAATCATTGCAATCTTTCAGGGTGACCTGCCCGAGTACGCCTTTCATCATTTTATAGGCCTGTTGGGCTGAGGGCAACGGTCCGCCGTCAAGATAATGGCGCACATAAAGGCGTGCGTAATCGGTGTTGGTTGTCGACTTGCGGGCAGCATACTCGCGTTCCATTGCCGCACGCGCATCTATACGGGCGCGCTCGAACTCAGTTTCAAGAAAGCCGTAGGCTGCCGCACGCTTCAACTCTGAGGCAAAAGACGTAACGGCATCAGCTGTACGGCCTTTTTTAACCGGAGTGCGCATCATTAAAGCCTGCTGCGAACGTGAAAGCAGAAATTTCATGTCGCCGATAGCTGTAGCCGAAATCGGAGAATTATCGGCATTCTCAACTTCGGTGAGGCGTTCGGCCAACATGGTTACAACCATGTTTTTCACAGCATCTTCACGCAGCGCGGCTATGGTGTTGGAAAGCGAGTCGGGGAGCGAGCCGTGTTTTAGGAAGAGCTGCAGTGAGGTTGCTGTCTGCTCGGAATCAGTCTGCACGGATGCTATGGGAGTGTCGTTGGCCGCAATTGCGGGCGGCAAGAAAGGAGTTGCCCCCTTGGGAACTTTCACATCGGCCCATAGGGAAGCGATAAGTTTTTCGGTATGGTCAAGGTCAATGTCGCCCACCACTATCACGCACTGATTGAGAGGATGATACCATTTCCGGTAATAGTCGCGCAGTTCTTTGTGCTTGAAATTGTCAATCACCTCCATGCTTCCTATAGGCATTCTCTCTCCGTAGACAGAACCAGGATAAAGCTCCGGAAGCGCCTTTTCGAGCAAGCGGGTTGAGGCCTGCCCGTTGCGTTGTCGCCATTCTCCTTTAATCACGCCGCGCTCCGCATCAATCTCTTTGCCGTCAAGTGTGAGATCATTGCTCCAGTCGCGGAGGATGAGCATACAGGAATCAAGAGCCGATTGCCGGGCAGAAGGCACTTGACAGATATTGTAGACTGTCTCATCGGTCGAGGTGTAGGCGTTGAGGTTCGCGCCGAATTTCACTCCGAGGGTTTCAAGATAATCAATGAGCGAATTGCCAGGGAAATGGCGCGTTCCGTTGAAACACATGTGTTCAAGGAAATGGGCAAGTCCCCGCTGGTTTTCGGTTTCGTTGACAGAGCCGACTCGCATTGCAAGGAAGAAATCGGCCTGCGCAGCCGGCTTGTCATTGTGTCGTAAATAGTAGCTGAGCCCGTTGGGCAGTGTGCCGGTTCTTACGTCAGGGTCAACGGGCAGCGGGTTCAGCGCCGAAGCTGCAACAGCTCCCGAAAGTGTGAAGGTTAAGAGTAATTTTCTTAGATTCATATTAAAAATGTAATGATAGTGATAAATCAAAACTGTCAGAGTGCACTCCTGCTGTGTAATTGTGGCGTGCATAACGGCTGTCAAGCGCAAGCAAGAACCGGCCTGTGAGCTTATGTCGCAGACCTATGCCGCAATCAAACCCGCGGCTTGAAGAAGAGAGGAACCGGAAACGATGGGTTTCTATCCCCGGCACTCCCGCGGGCGGCTGTGATGACGCCTCGGCAAGATTCAGCGATGAATTGAACGCATTGTCGGCCACGACTCCACCATGAGCCGTGACACTCCATCCGCGTGCCAGCAAGGCAGTTAACCTCGCATTTAGGCTGAACCTCAGATTATCGGCAGCCATCCGCCGACGTGGCTGCGAGTAAGCCTCGGCCCTGTGGATGTAGGTGCCTGATGCCTTAACCCACAGAATCATTGCGCCGTTAGCCGGATGGAATTGCCACAGTCCGCTCAGATTGACATTCTGCGAATTGTCGGCATACATGTCGAGCGAAGCAATCTGCGGATAAATGGATGATGACGGATCGCCGAACACATTTTCTTTTCCGTGTCGTCTATAAGCATTGAATTCAGCCGAAAGAGCCCAGTCATGTATACGGCCCGGAGCAAGCCAAGCGGCCTGAAGAGCGAAATCATTGTGCCAAACGCTGACAAGAGGCAGCTTGTTAAGTTCAGTGAGCACCTTTTTGAATGCAAACCGTGAAGCTTTCGCCGTCAATGACAGGCCGCTCCCTTTGGAGGGATAAAGGCTCACCACCCCTGAGAATCTGTTGCCGTCGTAGTACGAGCTGAGACCGAGGCCGGCAAAGCGATAATAATGAGTGCCAAGCCCTGTGAGATGAAAAATTTTCTCTACGCCCACCTCGCTTTTAAAATCAATGTCGCAACTCTGCTTGTATTTGTTATAGGTTGCCGACAGCGAAACAAAATAATCTCCAAAAATCCTGTAACCGGCTCCGGCGGAAAGCTCAAGCAAGCCTGTCACATTCCGCGGACGCGGATCTACGTTGCGATAATACAATCCGGCGTCATAAGAGGCCGATGCCCCCCACGCCCAGCAGTCAGAGCGGTCAGCGTAACCGCCCGCAAACCGGTAGCGTTCAAAGTTCATGTCGCCCCCTACTGAATCGGCCGTGACGTAAGGATAGATCAGGTCAATGTCAGATGTCTCGTTCCATCGGATGTCATATTGCCTTCCGTTGGTGTAGGAAGCGTCGCCCCATAGGGTCGATGAACGATGTTTCATGTAGGTCTGCGCTCCGACTTTCCAGAATGATTCGCCGGTTCCGCGCTGTATGTCAATCGGCTCGTTGAATTTTTCACGGATATACCCGGCGCGTATCTCGCTGTGGCTTTGAGGCAGCATCCACTGCCTTACAGCGGGGTTTTCCCAGGCAAGCGATGGCATCTGCCACATCACACTGTCAGTGGGAAGCAAGGCGGATACGAGCGAAAGTGTCAGGAGCGCGTTCATTTCTTCTGTACCGGGATTACTCCGTCATAAGTTACAGTTGTGCACGGAGTGCCCGTAGCGTCCATTGCTGTACCCTGCAACTCTATTTCCGAGGCTATGCAGTCGGGGTTGAAATCATCGGAGGAGTTGTTGGTGTCCTTCAACACGGGATTTCCTTGCTCATTGAGCCGCAGCATTTTACGGCGCACGGAACGGAAATACCGTGTATTATCCTTGTCGATTGTGCCGCAATGAGTCCACCCGCAATCAAGAGCGGGCGCGCACACATTCCATGCGTATTTTGCCTCAACGCTGCAATTGACCACGTCAACAATCCATTCATTTGGAATCTTGTATGAATCGGCACTCATGGGGAAGGTGCCGGCGGCCGACACAATTATATAATCATAGTGATATTTGTAATCCTTCAGATAAGTGTCGCGGTCAACAGGAATACGCGCTATCCCGAATGCCTTGAATCCCCGGTTGTGAAGCACCCAGAATGAAAGCGTGTAACAATACCATTTGTCCATATTCGGCACGAGGGGTGAATCTATATCGAGGTTAGTAGGTTTGGTCGACACATCATACCATTCGAAATCAGCGTGTGAGAGATCAAATGAATTTGGGTTGGCAACGCGATGGTCAATCCCGGTGTCGCAGATGAGGAAATACTCGCCCGGCTGAACCGGATGGTCCGTGCCGTTGCCAGGAACGGTGTACAAAGCATGCACATTCATGGCATCGGCCATAATATCAGGCGTGTGCTCGTATTTGTCGGTAGTGGTGAATTTTGACTCGAAGAGTGTCAGACCGTCGGCATATATCACATGGTCGGTGTTATTGTATAACTTTATGTAGTCATCGCCGTTATACTGATTACCCGATGACCGCAACGTTCCGGAGAAGAACACCTCGGCAATGATAAGGTCATCTGTCTCAATATTGCTGTAACCCTTAAGTTCCACTTTTGTGTTTCCGGCAGTGACGCTCACTGAAGTGGCGGCTGCGCGAAGGGTTGCCACCGCACCTGAAGCGAGTTCCATTTCAGCCTCATACGTAACATCGTAAAGCCCGGGAATCAACGAAACCGGCGAAGCGGTGGAACTGAATTCCTGAACGCGGCCCGAACTCACGTTTCGGAGAGTGAGTTTCTCATTCTTTAAATCTGCATCCGAAACATCATCCGGAAGGTCAACCACGAATATTGCCTCGACCATTCCGCTGGCAGCATCTTCAAAAGAATCGTCGCATGACGAGAGGGTCAAGACACTCAAAACAAGTAACAGAATAGCAGAGATGTTAGCTGTAAATGTCTTCATACTGAATTTATCATATTGTTATGTTAATTTCCATACCGAAATACGCATCGGAATTGCGTCTGACCGTCAGGCCGTTGCTCTTATAATCCGGCAAGTAATCAACTATGCGGTTAACAAAAGCCGATATTCTCATCCATCGGCCGAGCTTCTTGGTGGCCTTAAGATTAAGGTACATAGCCACAGGCACTTCCTGAGTGCGGAACGAATCTTCATTGTAGCGCCTGACAAGATACTGCAGCATTAGGTCGGAGGCCGAAGCCTGAGTGTAGGAATGCAGTTGACCGTCAGTGGCGTCAATGTAATAAACCGGCATACCGTTCTCACGCATTCGGGTGGTTCTCATCCACCACATACACTGAAGTGAGGTTGTGAACACAAGTCCCCAACGCGGTATCTGAGTATCAAAGGTGAAATTGGTGTTAAACTGCTCATTGACTCGGCCATCATTACTGTTGTACAGACCAACGTAAAGATCGCTTACCGCCTGATTGCCCACCACGTCATTGACCGGTGTGAACAGCATCTGCGAATTGGAATAACGGGTGCGGAACCACGCTCCCGTTACAATAAGCGATGTCATCAGCGGACGCCAGCGGGCGGTATTGAGCTGGAACTCCACACCTCGCTTGTCAATGCGGGTGCCATTGGTCACCTTACTCATTCCGTCAAGCACTTTCATGCGGGTAAATGGGATTTCCTCCAAAGCCGGAGGAGCAGTTAGCCCTGTAGGGTCAATGGCATTCACATCGTAACTATCATATTCGTAAGGTCGGTAAATGCGTGAATAGCGGAATCCTGAGGTCATGTGCTCCTGAAAGTAAGTCACGCTGAGGCGGTTGGCGCCCCATTCAAATCCTGTGCGAACCTCCCATTTGCGGTTACGCGCAGCCTTTAGGTCATAGTTCACAGCATCCTCAATATAGGTCCGCAAGCTTACGCGCGACAGCCTTTCCGGGTCACTTACATCATAATAATTGAGCTGAATCAGGTCGTTGTAATGTAGCTGCGGATAAAGATAGTCCACAGTAGGCATCTTTGTAGTCACTCCCCATCCCCCTGCTATGAAGAACTTCAGTTGATTTCCGGCAGCATAGAGTGGAGGCATGTTAAACACCATGTTTACGCGCGGATCAATATAGATTTTGTCGCTGAGCCAATAGCGTGAATCGAGGGAAGGCAACTGCGAAGTGCGAAGTCCCGCCTGCAGCTCAAGCTTTGACGGACCGAGGAGCGCAGTAATGCCATCCTCGGCATAGAATGAAAGCACGTGGAGCGCGGGGATATCGCTGAATCTGCGAGGGCGCGTGGTCCATGAGGCCGAAAGTGGCTTGGTGAGGTCATAAATCTGCCCCTTACCATAATTTTTTGCAACTGACCACTCAGCTCCCGCCTTATAATCATGAAGCCATGTGCCCAGTGAAACATTTCCACGCAAACGCAACTTGGCGAAAAGGCTCAGCGGACGGCCGTCGCTCACGAAATGAGCCACGTACTCGCTCAACAGGTAATGTCCGTCATGCACACCCTCGGCCATAGTTGTCGGTGCTATCGAAGCTCGCTGGGGAGCCACTTGCTTTTCGCGTTCTATGCGGTCACGCTGATAGGAAGCCGACGTGTTCAGCTCCAACGACTGCAGCCAGTTGAGGGTGTTGAATGTGAGGGAAAGATTGGAAGTGAACGCATAGCGGTTGTACGAGCTTTTGAAAAGATCAATCTTGTTGTAGTTGAGGTCCGGATCAACTTTGGCATTATCAAACGAGCCCCCGTAGTCCGCTCCGGCATTCCAAGCGGTGGTCATCGCGGCGGTGCGCCACAGGAAATTGCCTCTGACAGAGGCATTGACACGTTTGTAACTTTCCAGATTGTCACGCGGATCAATTTTGGAATCAAGGTACCCGGCATCGACATTTATCACATGTGCCGTTTTTCCTAATCCGAAGCCCTTCCCCGCCGAAAACAGTTTGCTGTATTCATCGGCTTTGAAACGTCCGGTGAATGGCGTTGCTCTGTGCTGCCGCTTGATGTTAACGAGCCCCGACGTAAGGTTGCCGTACTCAGCCGAAGGGATTCCCCTTACAATCTCCACACACTCTATATTGTCGGTGGATATGGAGCGCATGTCGACGCCGCGGTTCACTGTCGAGCGCTTGGCCGAAGGATCACTGCTGTCGCTCAGCGGCACTCCCTGCAAATTGGCATCGGAATTTATTGGAGCGCCATCAACCATGAATTGAGTCCCGAGCGATGTTATGGCATAGTCATCCGAGGTTTGAGTTTTAGCACCGGCGGCAGTCATGGTTCCGGTTTCACGAAGCGTTATGGTGTTTGCGGCTCCCATATTGGGATTCTGGCTTATGTTACCCGGCAGGAGTTCAAGCAGATCGGTGAAGGAAGTGGGCTGCAGATGCTCCATGGCATCGCGGTCAATACGCGAGGAACTTGTCAGGCCGTTGCTCTCACGCGCGGTCACAACCACTTCGGCAAGCATGGCCGACGGATGCAGTTTCAACACTATACGGGAGCCGTTCCTCGCACCTGCGTATGTAGAGGCCGCCTCATATCCTATGTAGCTGGCTGTTACCTTAAATTTTCCGGGTGCCACGCGCACAATCCAGTTGCCATCGGCATCGGCATGTGTGGCGGCATCGCCGGGCGACAGTTTCACCGTAGCAAACGCAAGCGGTTCGCCGGTGGCCGCATCCACGACCTTTCCTCGCAAAGAAATCTCAGCGCCGAAAGAACTCAGAGGGCCCGACAACATCGCAAGTAATATCAACAATGAAATCTTCATCAAATAAAACAAGTAATCCGTATCTTTTTCCAGCTGCAAAATTACTGCCGAACGCACTCACTCAAAATCCCCAAAAGTAGGTAATTATAGGCATTATTTAGACTCATTATAATTAATTTTGATTATTCCGTACCCCTCTCCGCCTCCGAATTTCATCATTTTTGGGTATTTCCGGCCCTCGGTTTCATGCGTAATTTTGCACCGCATTTTAGAACGATTCCAAATATCAAATAACCAAATCATTACATTTATGAAGAAATCATTACTATCCCTTCTGGCTCTTTCAGCCTCACTTTTTGCCGGAGCCAGCGCTCCTCAGTTGATGTGGCACAAAATCATTGATTCACCGCAGAATGCGGGCGACATAATGAAATGTACAGAAGTTACCGCCGACGGCAACATCGTGACTTTGGGGTGCTTTGGCTCGCGCACCGATGCCGACAACATTTCCTTTGACGGCCAAGTGATTGCCACCGGGGCTGCAACCAATTCCGCGTCCGACAATCTCAATCTGCTTGCAATAAAACATCGCGCTTCCGACGGTTCGCGAATTTGGTCCATATCATCGCGCAAAGGCGACTTCGCATCAATGGGCGCCATGTCTATGACCGCCACGGCCGACGGCGGCGTTGCCATGCTCATTGAGATGCGCTCTTCAAACGTAACTCCCTATGAATCGCCCGTAATCATTGATGCATCAGGCGCTGAAATAGATTTTCCCGACTGGAACGTATCGTGCTGGATATCATACCAAGTGTTAGTAAAATTGTCGGCCGACGGAATCGTTCAATGGATACGCCCCATTATCGCCGACCAGCTCCCCGTGCCCAATGCCTCGTCAGGCACATCAACCCTCTACACCGTCCGTGGAGAATTTCCCTATGCTATCGCCGAGGACTCACAGGGCAACTTATATATAGGGGGCAACTTCCGCACTCCAATGATTTTTAATGGCGCAGGGAATGCCACTTACGTTCTCCAGCCACGTAACCTTGAAAGTTACAACGGTGACACTCAAAACTATGCCGGGGCGCTCTACCTCGTTAAACTCGACTCCGAAGGCAACTATCTCTCTCACCTCAGGACTTCTTCGGACGACGGCGTTTCATCAGAGTTCATCAACGACATGGCGATTGACGGCGACAATCTATATTTCGCCGGATATTTCCAAGGCAAAGCCGATTGCAAACTCACCATCGGCTCCGGTGCTTCGGCCCTCACGCTCACCAAATCAAGCGCCAATAATGCCGTCATGGTAGGCGCCGTAAAGATTTCAGCCGAAAACAATCTCCTCACACCCTCATTCATCACCTGCTACAATGAAGTGCAGGTTTCAGGCAAGAGCCGCATTCAGTTCCAGAAAATGACTGCCGCAAACGGCTCCCTCTACATTATGGGGCTATTCCAGGGCGCAATAGCCGCAAACAGTTCTGAAGAAAAGCTCATTAGCTCCGTCAACACCATGCTTGAAGGTTTCTGTCTGCGCCTTGATGCAACCGACGGCAAATTCGCGGCCGGCTTCGCCAATCAGACATCTATCGGCGGCTATCTCAACGGATTTCTCTACAACGACCGGCTTTATCTCACCGGCTATCGCCTGAACGCACAGACCGGCTCTTTTATTGATGAATTCAACCCTGAAACTCTTGAAAAGATCTCCACCACAACAGTTGCAAAGGCCGGAGGGGCACCAACCCTCACCGCCGCAGCCTTCAACCCTGCCAACTCTTGCATTTACACTCTTACCAGAGGTTCGGCCGCATTCACACTCACTGATGATTCGGCCACTGAAAAGCAATCGGGCTATGGTTTCGGAACCGTATTCTGCAGCCACGCCGTTGACCCGACTCTCACTGCAATCGATGACGTTGCGGCTGATAACGCCACGTTTTCAGCAAGTGGCTTTGAAGGAGCCATTGAGGTGACCGCCTCTGAAGAAACCGACGTTACAGTCGTTGACCTCAAAGGCATAGTCCTCGACTCCCGCACGGTGCAGCCAGGCAAAACCGTCATCGCCCTCCCTGCCGGTATCTATGTGGTCAACAACATCAAAGTAGCCGTCAGATAACCATCTGACCGCCATAAACATAAGCGGCGATACCTCGTAATGATGTATCGCCGCTGTCCTTTATCTAAAAAAACATTAATTCACTGTTGGTTTGGGACTGACTACGGTTATAATCGAATAGACATTATAGCCGCCAATCGGAACAATCCTGATTTTGATTTTCCGTTCCTTGAAATCAGCCACGTTGCCCTGATAGGGAGTCGCGGTGATTTTAATTTTCTGCTCATAGAGATTATCAAATTTCCCATCGGGCGCTTCTATTTTATCGTAAACCGTAAGTTTATCAGGGTTGAACGGGTCAACGAGATCCACGGCCATGCCGCGGTCGGCTTCCAGCACGGTCAGACTTCCGGCATCCAGTCCGCGCGAGCCGAGCATAATTTCCATGCTCTCAGCATTCTGAGGCATTGTGAATGTCTGGCCGTTTGCTTTGGTAACACCAGATTCCGTGATAACGTCCACGCCTCCCGGCACCATGTTCTGTTCGGGTTCATCATCGCCGCAAGCTGCAAACAGCAGTGCGATAGTTGCAAATAATATATTACGTAACTTCATAGAAAAATACATTTAAAATGCAAAAATAGCGTTTCCCAAATATGGTTACGACGACTATGGAGTTAATAATAGTTAACCATCAGTGTTAAGCGTAATGAAGTGTGGCAAAATACTTAACTTTGCATCAGATATGACTAACTTTCAGAAACGTTCATTCGGCCAATGGTGCCGTCGATATATATCCTTAAGCCTGGTAGTGGCCATAGGCATAGTGATCTACATCCTTTTTTTCTCTGACAATTCTGTATCAGAGACCTACGTCTATGACCGACAAATCGATTCCCTCAACACTGTTCTAAAACAGACAACCGATTCCCTTGACTATTACCGCGGCCTGGAGGAGCGCCTGACATCTGACCCTACGGCTATGGAACGCGTGGTGCGCGAGCACTATCACATGCAGCGCCATAATGAAGATGTCTATGTGGTGCAATAACCGAATTTCTATCCAACTTAAAATCAATGTCAACCAACCCCAAACAACCATTTTTCCCTACATCACCCTGGCTAATCATTGTCAACATAGGCCTTCTGCTCATTGTTGTCGGAACGGCGCTGCCATTGCTCCACATTGCCGGGGTGTGGGTTAAAATAATCTACTCTGCCGGAGCCGCCGCCGTACTCTTAGGCCGCCTCTTCAGCCCTTCCACCAAGCATCTGCCGCTGCGTGCGCGCCGCCTTTGCCGCATGGAGTCGTGGGTCGGAATAATCTTCTGCGTGGGCGCATTTTTTATGTGGTACACGCCCCAACGCATGGACTGGCTCGCTTTCACATTGGCCGGTGCGGTGATTCAGATTTACACCTCCATGGCCATTCCAAAAGCCATGGCCGACAAATCCAGCGACAAATAGCCCCTCTACGCGGATAAAATCAGCCTGTCTATGAAAAAACAGCCGCCTTTAGCGGTTCAATTACTTAGGATTTACTAAATTTGTGGCGAAAATGTCACTGAATCTAACAATAGACCAAGGAAATTCAGCTGCCAAGCTCGCCCTTTGGGACAACGACAAAATGGTAGCTTCATGCATCGAGACATCTCTTACGCCCGATGCCGTGGCTCATTTTCTTGCTCCCCACTGCCAAAAAGTGGATGCTGCCATCTACTGTTCGGTAGCTTCAAGAGGCATTGCCGTCATGGCTATGCTCTCATCATTCGCAACTCACGCCTTGCGGCTCACCAGCGACATGGACTTGCCAATAGTCAACGACTACAGCAACCCCGGCTCACTCGGAGCCGACCGCATTGCCGCGGCCGTTGGAGCTGCCACGCTCTTTCCCGGCGAGATGCTTCTTGTGGTCGATGCCGGAACTGCGGTGACTTATGACGCTGTCAGTCCTGACGGCCATTTCCTGGGCGGAAATATCGCGCCCGGAATGAACATGCGTCTTGAGGCGCTCCACCGCTTCACGGCACGCCTGCCAAGAGTGACCGTGCCTCGCGAACTGCCAACCGACAAGCTGCTGGGCACCGATACCCCCTCGGCAATGATTCTGGGTTCAGTATTCGGCATTGTCGGTGCCATTTCCTATTACCAGTCGCAACTGTCGCCGGCGCCTCATGTGGTGATGACCGGCGGTTGGGCCAATGAACTTTCACGCCTGTGCCGATTCTCTGTCAGTGTTGAGCCTGACTTGGTGAGCATAGGTCTTAACAGAATATTGATTTACAATGAGAATAACTAAACATTTATTTTTTGCCCTATTGATGGTGACCGCTGCGGTCCCCGCCATGTCTCAGATATTGTCGCCCTACTCCAAGTTCGGCTACGGTTTGTTGGACAATAACGCCACCGCCGCTCAGATGCAGATGGGTGGCGTAGGTTATGCAATGAGTTCAGGCCGACAAATCAACGTGATGAACCCGGCAAGCTATGCTGCCGCCGACACGCTGACATTCCTTTTTGACATGGGCGTTGACTTCACCACTCTCAAATCAAGCGAAACAAACGCCGACGGAACAAAGAACAAAGAGACACAGAACGGCGGCGGACTGGACTACATAACAATGCAAGTGCCAATTGGCCAGCGCATGGGTGCGAGTTTTGGTCTGCTCCCCTACAGCTCAGTAGGTTATGCCTTTGGCTCGGAAATCCGTAACGGTCTCAATTCGCGTCAGGGTCAAGGCGGCATAAATCAGCTCTACCTCGGTTTTGCCGGCCGCATAGCCAAAGGCCTTAGCGTGGGATTCAATGCCAGTTATCTATTTGGCAATGTGATAAATGACGTCACAGTCACCACGGACGGAGGCTCATCATCGCTTTTTGAGCAGGTGATGCAAGTGAAGGATTTCCGCTTTCAGTTCGGCGCTCAATATCACTTTAATGTTGCCCGCGACCACCGCATTACTGCCGGTCTTGTCTACTCTCCCGGCAAAGCGCTTCTTGGCAAAGCCTATGTAACCAAATACGACATTGATGCCGACCAGGCACCTGACACCATTGCCCACGCCAATCTGCGCCACAATGCCGAATTGGCCGAAACCTGGGGCGCCGGACTCAGCTATGAATGGCGCAAGAATCTCCATGTGGAAGCCAATTTCACTTATCAGCCGTGGAGCAAGGTGAAGACCCTACAGCTCAAGAACTTTGAAGGAACAAAATTTGCCGACCGCTATCAGGCCGCTCTCGGTGCCTCATTCACTCCTTCGGACCGCGGAAACTTTTTCAAGCGTGTAACCTACCGCATGGGCGGATTCTACAACCGTGACTACATGATGGTTGGCGACAATCACGTGAAGGAATACGGCATTGGCTTCGGTTTCGGGCTCCCCGCAATGCAGTCAAAGACCGTCATAAACCTCGGTCTTGAATTCCGTCATCGCGCCGCAACTGACAAGAACCTTCTCAAAGAGAACTACATCAATTTACGCCTCGGAATCAACTTCAACGAACTTTGGTTCTTCCAGAGCAAAATCAAATAATCGCACCTCTTCATTTTCTTGCGAGCCATGTCAGTCAAACCCACAACATCAATGCGAACTCTCCCGGCCATTGTCTTAGCCTTGGCCGTCGGGCTCTCATCATGGTCATGCAGCGAAAAAGAGCAGGAACTTATGAAAGGCAACTTCGATCCGGAACGATTTGCCACAATGACCACCACAAACGTTGAAACCCTGATTTCCGATTCAGGCGTGGTGCGCTATAAAATCGAGTCGCCTATATGGCTTGTGTTTGACCAGGCGCGGGAACCCTACTGGAATTTTCCAAAGGGTCTGCACCTCGAGAAATACAACGACCTTTTCCGTGTGGAAGCCGAGGTGAAATGCGACTCGGCCCGCTATTTCAAGAACAAACAACTGTGGAGACTCGACGGATACGTTGAGATAACCAACATTGCTGGCGAAAAATTTCTCACTCCGCAACTTTACTGGGACCAGCGACAGCAGAAGCTCTACTCCGACTCCTTTATTCACATCGAGCGCCAGGGCCGCATAATTGAAGGTTATGGCTTTAACTCCAATGAACGCCTCACCCAATATGAAGTAACCAAGGTGATGGGCATGTTCCCGGCAAGCGATTTCCGTCCCGGACAGGGAGGCGCCTACGACTCCACCGCCACAAACTCGCCCGGAGTTGGGCGAGTGGTCAACGGATCCGATTCATCCAACTACGCCGCCCCCAGACCTTAGTAATTTTTTCTAATATGACTCTAACTACCTGGATAATCATAGCAATAGTTTCGCTGATATTCTCGGCCCTCTTTTCGGGAACCGAGATTGCCTACATTACATCGGACCGCGTAAGAGTTGAACTTGATGTAAAACGCGGAGGCGTGCTTGGCAAAATCATGAACCTCTACTTCAAGAATGAGGACCTTTTCATATCCACCATTCTTGTCGGCAACAACATCATGCTGGTTATCTACGGCATGGGGGCTGCCTATCTTATCGAGAACTGCTGGCTCGACCAATACTATCTCAATGAAGCCCTGATGTTGTTGATTTCAACGCTGATTTCAACTGGCGTAATATTGATTACAGGTGAGTTCTTCCCGAAAACAATTTTCCGCATAAACCCCTACGCCTCCCTAAAAATCATCGCGTTGCCTCTGGCGGTATTCTATTTCGCGCTCTACCCTATATCGGTGTTCACCACTTGGCTCTCACGGTCGCTCATGAGACTTTGCGGAATCAAGAGCGATGCACAAAAAATTGGGATGCTTTCGGTTGGCGACCTCAACCGATACCTTGAAACGAATCTTGATGAAATTCATCCCGAAAAAAATCAGGTGGAAAACGAAGTGAAGATTTTCCATAACGCCCTGGACTTCTCTACAATCCATCTGCGCGACTGCATGATTCCACGCAATGAACTCGTGGCCGTGAACATTGCCACAACCTCACGCGAAGCTCTCAGCGAACTCTTCACTGAGTCAGGGCGAAGCAAAATCGTGGTTTATGCCGACGATATTGACAATGTACTCGGCTACATCCATGTGAGCGAGCTGTTTATCCCCGAATCCGATTGGAAACAGCACATCAAGCCGGTGATTTTCGCCCCTGAGTCGCTGCTGGCCAATAAGCTCATGCGCCGACTCCTGACCGAAAAGAGGTCAATGGCCGTGGTCGTTGATGAATTCGGAGGCACAGCCGGACTCGTGACCCTCGAGGACCTCGTTGAAGAAATTTTCGGCGACATACGCGATGAACACGACACTGCTTCCGACCTCGTCAAGGAAGTTGAACCGGGCGTCTTTGAATGCTCGGGCCGCGTGGAGATTGAAACGCTCCGCGAGCAATACCATATTGACATCCCCGAGAACGATGATTATCAGACTCTTGCCGGATTCGTACTCACTTCCACCGGACTTATTCCCCCGCAAGGCGAAACTGTGACGGTAGATGGCTTTGACATTACAGTGATGAAACGCACCGATGCACGACTGGAACTGCTCAAACTCACCAAAACCGCCAACGAATCAGAATAGCCATGTCCGATTTCAAACTCAACATTCTTGGTTGCGGCTCCGCGTCGCCAACCCCTTTCCGCAATCCCTCATCGCAAGTGCTTGAATACCGCGGGCGTCTCATGATGATTGACTGCGGCGAGGGCACGCAGGCCATGATGCGCCGCATGAAACTGCATTTCAGCCGATTGACCCACATTTTCATCTCCCACATGCATGGCGATCACTGCCTCGGCCTCCCCGGTCTGCTCTCCACTCTCGCACTCAACGGCAAAACCGGCACCGTGACCGTGGTTCTCCCCAGAGAAGGCGTTGAAATCATGCGCTCAATCATAAATTATTTCTGTCGCGAAGCCCCCTTTGAAATTGTTTTTCAGCCAATTGAGGGCGCTGGAGGCGAAGTGCTCAATCTTCCCGGTCTAACCGTCACTGCCTTTCCGCTTTATCACCGTGTTCCCGCTTATGGCTTCATTTTCAAGGAGAAACCCAAGCAGCTTCATCTGCGCGGCGACATGGTTAAATTCCTTCAGATTCCCATTGCCCAATTGCCTAAAATAAAGGATGGCGCCGACTTCGTTAAGCCAGACGGTGAGGTGATACCCAACAGCCGCATCACCACTCCCGCAAGCCCCTCCGTAAGCTATGCCTATTGCTCCGACACAATGTTCGATAAACGTGTGGCCGAATGTGTGAAAGGCGTCGACTTCCTCTACCACGAAGCCACCTACGACTCCTCGTTTGCCACCAAAGCCAACTCGCGCGGCCACTCCACCGCCGCCGAAGCGGGCGCCATAGCGGCTATGGCAGGAGTCAAGACCCTTATAATAGGCCATTTTTCAAAGCGTTACGTCAATGTAGACATCTTAGTCGAAGACGCCCGGCAAAATTTCCCCAACGTAATTGCCGCCTATGACGGACTGACAATTGACTTAGCATCCAATGGTCATGAATGAATTCAGTACTGCTGATGAACGCTTCATGCGCATGGCTCTTGATGAAGCCCGGCAGGCAGCCGAGGAGGGAGAAATCCCCATCGGTGCCATAATCATTAACCGTGGACGCGTGGTGGGCCGCGGCCACAACCTCACCGAAAAGCTCAACGACGTTACCGCCCACGCCGAGATGCAAGCCATCACGGCCGCCGCGCAGACCTTAGGCGGCAAATACCTCACCGACTGCACTCTGTATGTCACGGTGGAGCCGTGCCTCATGTGTGCCGGAGCCTTAGGCTGGAGCCAGATTCCAAAGATAATCTACGGCGCCCCCGACCCCAAACGCGGCTACTCCACCTTCACTCCGCGCCCCTTCCATCCCAAAGCCCAAATCAGAGGCGGCCTCCTCGCCGAAGAATGCGCCGCCCTCCTCACCTCCTTCTTCACCCCCAAGCGTTAAGAGAATTGCACAGGTGTGAAATAATTGCTACATTTGGGCTATGAATTACAGATTGCTCCGATTGGTCCGCATTTTTGCATCGGCATTCGCTCTCGCTGTGCTTGCAGCAGGCCTCACATGGCCCGCGCTGATGCTTCCGGTTGTGGGTCCTTGGCTCGCAAAAATTCAGTTAGGGCCCGCAGTAATCCATTTCTCGCTGTTCATATTTGTAGTGTGGCTCTTAATCACGCTGATTTTCGGGCGCGTCTACTGCTCTACCGTGTGCCCCATAGGTACTCTTCAGGACATAGCCGCGCGGATTCCCCGCCTGACTGCGGCAAATGCCGAGAAACGCCATTACAATTACAGGGCGCCGCTCAACAAGTTGCGTTTCGCCATCCTGATTGCGGCTGTGCTTCTTACCATGACAGGCTTTTCACTTCTCCCCTCCCTGATTGAACCTTTCGCTGATTTCGAGCGGATTTGCGGGTCATTTTTTCATCCCTTAGCTCAAATTGTTGAACGTATGCTGGAAAGTTTGGGAATACATTCATCATCTGCGCCCGTGATAATCACTGCCTCCGCGGCGGGGAGTATAATTGCCACTTTGATTTTTACAATAATCGTACTCGTTGCCGCCCACTCGGGGCGCACTCTTTGCAACACGGCTTGCCCCATAGGTACAGCGCTCGGATGCGTGAGCCGCGGGGCCGTCCTTCAGATGGATATCGACACCGACCTTTGCACCCAGTGCGGAAAATGCCGCGATGTGTGCAAAGCTTCATGCATAAATCTCACTGACCATACAATTGACGGCTCACGCTGCGTGGTGTGCTTTGACTGCGCCGATGTCTGCCCCAACAAGGCCATGCGCTACACCTGGCAGCGCAAGCAGCTTTCAACGCCTCTTATGCAGCGCATCCCGCCGCTGGGACGCGAGCAGCAGCCTGAAGCCACTTTCGGTGGCCCCACCTCAAAACAAACACCAATCAATGAAACAGTATCTCGACCTTCTGACCCACATTCTTGAGAACGGCACAGACAAAAGTGACCGCACCGGAACCGGCACGCGCTCGGTTTTCGGCTATCAGATGCGCTTCAACCTCGCCGACGGATTCCCCCTCCTGACAACCAAGAAACTGCACCTCAAATCCATAATCCATGAGCTTCTGTGGTTTCTGAAGGGCGACACAAATGTGAAATATCTTCAGGACAACGGCGTAAGGATATGGAATGAGTGGGCCGATGAAAACGGCGACCTCGGACACATCTACGGCTATCAGTGGCGCTCATGGCCCGACTACAACGGCGGATTCATCGACCAGATAACCGAGGCTATCGAGACAATCAAGCACAATCCTGATTCGCGCCGCATCATTGTGAGCGCCTGGAACGTGGCCGATCTTCCAAACATGAATCTGCCCCCATGCCACGCATTTTTCCAGTTCTATGTGGCCGACGGACGACTCAGTCTGCAACTCTATCAGCGCAGCGCCGACTCCTTTCTCGGAGTGCCGTTCAACATCGCTTCCTATGCTTTGCTCCTTCTGATGGTGGCTCAGGTCACCGGACTCGAAGCCGGCGATTTCGTTCACACCCTCGGCGATGCCCACATCTACAACAACCATTTTGAGCAAGTCCGACTGCAGCTGCAACGCGAGCCGCGCCCGCTGCCCAAAATGACTCTCAACCCTGACGTCAAAGACATTTTCGATTTCAAATATGAGGATTTTACGCTGTCGGACTATAATCCTCATCCCCACATCCCGGCAAAAGTATCGGTGTGATGAAGCCTGAAATCTCCATTATAGCCATTGTGAGCCGCAACGGTGCCATAGGCCGCGGCGGCGATCAGCCGTTTCACATCTCGGCCGATTTCAAGCGTTTCAAACAATTGACATTAGGAAAGCCCATTGTCATGGGACGCCGCACGTTTGAGGCGCTTCCTGCCGGCGCGTTGCCCGGCAGGAAGAACATTGTGGTGTCACGCACTGATGATTATCATCCCGATGGCGCCACCCGCGTAAGTTCGCTCGCCGAGGCTATAAAGGCTGCCGAAGGTGCCGAAGAGATTATGATTATAGGTGGCGGACAGATTTATGCGCAGGCCTTGCCGTTGGCCACCAAGTTGTTGCTAACCGAAGTGGATGCCGACGTTGAGGACGCCGACACATTCTTCCCCCCCATCGACAAATCCCAGTGGCGCGAAGTCGAGAAATCCCCCGCCGCCACCGATCCCCGCACCGACAACACCTACCGCTTCGTAACCTACCTCAGGCAACGCCCAGGAGGTCACGCATAATGTCAAGGGCGGCTTCGATTTGCTCTTTGCCCACGACGGTGTCGAGTTTCACTTCGCCCGGCTCTGCGAGCAGCGAGAAATTTATGCTGTCGGCTGAGCTGTTCTTCTTGTCATGGCGCATGAATTCAATGAGTTGCGGGTAATCTTTGCAGTCAATCCGTGGCGCAGGGTAATGGCTTTTCACATAATCGGCAACCTGATGCAGAATATCCGACGGGAAGCCGAAAATCAGATGCGACAGCACTAAATCAGCCACGAGTCCCTGAGCCACAGCCACTCCGTGAGCTATATGCTCGCCGCGCTCCATGGCCAGTGCCTCAAACGCATGCCCCACGGTGTGGCCGAGGTTTAGCGCCTTGCGCAAACCTTTCTCTGTCGGGTCAGCGGCAACTATCCTCCGCTTCACCTCTACGCTCTCACGCAAGACATCCATCATCGCGGCCGCATCAGCCGCGGCAACATCAAAAGCAAGCACTTTAGCCAGTTTACCGCACGAATTGAGCAACCCGTGCTTTATAACCTCGCCGTAGCCCGAAATCACTTCATCGGCAGGCAACGTGGCATAGAACTTGGGCGATATAACCACGTGAGAGGCCTCGCAGAAAGCACCTATCTCATTCTTAAGCCCGCAGAAATTAATGCCGGTTTTGCCCCCTACGGCAGCATCAACCGCACCAAGAAGAGTGGTAGGCACATTCATGAACCTGATGCCCCGCTTGAACGTAGCGGCAGCGAACCCACCTAAGTCAGTGACCATGCCTCCCCCTATGTTCACCAGCAGGGAATTGCGTGTCGCTCCGTTCTCAACCAATTGCAACCACACATAGGAGAGAGTGTCAATATTCTTACTTTCATCTCCTGGCGGAATCACAATGCGGTAAGCCGAGCCGAGGTACGGAAACGCCTGCGGGTCAATATCTTTGCCGCAGAATCGCTCAGTGTTCTCATCGAACAAGAGAAACACCTTGTTGGCATTCATCTCCGCGAGCAGACGCTCAACCGTGGCCAAAGGTTTGTCGGTATAGTGCAGTTCCTGAGCCATAATCAGTTTAAATTTCTATAATTAGTGAGCATGGCATAGACAAGCAGCGGCAATGCCGATGCAAAATCTTCCATTGAATCAAATACTATGTCGGCTCCGGCCTCCTTGAGTTCTTCGGCGGGAATAGGCCCGGTGTTCACGCCAACGGTGAACGCTCCCGAAGCATGGCCTGACTCTACGCCAAGCGGTGCGTTTTCAATGACCATACATTCATTCGGCCGAACCCCCGCAATCTCCATCCCCTTAAAATAAGGCTCCGGGGAGGGCTTGCCTATCTTAACATCGCGGGAAGTCACCCGCATGTCGAGCGGAAACGCCCCGGGAAAGTCATCGTTAAGCCGGTTGAGCAACGAATTCTGACCGGAACCCGTGACAAGCACACGGCGCACATCAATACTTTCCAGGAACTTGAGCATATCGGCAGCTCCCGGCATCGGACTCACCGGAGCCATTGCCGAGAACAGCTCTGTCTTTCTGTGATACAGTCGTTTCACCTCCTCTTCGGTGGCATTGCGTCCGTAGATTTGCTGAAAAATCACATCAAGAGTAGTTTTCCCCGTGCGCCCCTCGTATCGGAAAAAATCATCCTGCGGCAACTCAATGCCTATCTCGCGGAGCATCTGCTGCCATGCGCGGGCATGATTGGGCATTGAATCATAGAGCGTGCCGTCCATATCAATCAATGCCGCTTTGGGGGTGATGTTGATATAATCGTGGGCTGTAAGGAATTTCTGTATGATGTCTGTGTACATGACTCTATTTTTTCTTTTTGGTTGACTTCTTGGGTTGAGGCTCTGTTTTTATCGTATCGCCGGGCATTATGAATCCCGCAGGCTTTTCAATCAGCCCCTGCTGAATGAGTGTGACAGAATCGGCATGGCTGAAACTGTCAGTGCCATCTTCACTGGTTGCCGAGCCGCTGGCGCTACCCGCCGGACGGCTATCCTTCAGCTGCAGCCCACGTGAACCGGTAGCTTTCACTCCGCGGCGGAACACATCGGAAATTTCGGTCACGAGGTTCACGCGCACTGTGTCGGTGATTCTGCGGCTCTCGGCAACCGTCTTCTCATTGATTCTCGCTTTTCCCAGCTTGATTTTCATCTTGTCAGGCGTTCCTTTGATATTAATTCCGAATTTGAATGGAATTGGAGATTTTATCACTGCCACATGGTAATTTAGATTCAAATCGGCATCATTGCTGCCGCGAACACCGATTCGGTAACGGTCCATGTCAAAAATAAACGGATAGAGGTCAACATAACCGTCATGCACCGCCACCTCAACATCCATATGGTCAATCATGTTACGCTCTTTATGCTTGAACAACATCCACTTAGAGATGGTTCGGAAAGTTTCGTTGTCAAGCAGCTGCAGACTGTCGCCCGAAATGTTCAGAGCGAGGTTAAGCGACTGTAGGTCAAAATTCATCATTGAGTCGAGGCGAGTGGTTAAAGCCACATCGGCATCGACAATACCCTTGACTTCTCCGAGCAGTGGCAGCAGCGAGTCAATTCCGGGCATCATGTCGAGGACCGAGCGGAGATTCAGCCGATGCAGCCTCACTGCTGCCGCGAATGAGAGGTCATAGATGGTGGGAGCCGAATATAAGGCGGTGAAGTTTACAGCGCCTATAGCTGTGCTTGCACGCAGGCGGTCAAGGTTAACAGCCCCATCAAACACCTCCACGAGGCCGTCGAGCCCATGCAGCCACAAATCGGCGTACAGCACATGGCGCGCCTTAAGCGAGAACTCGCCGCTGATGTTCGACGGGATTATCACTGCAGCTCTCACGGTGTCGGGCAATTCACTGTCAATCTGCCGCTGAAGGACTTCATCCGACTCCGTGTCGGCGAGTCCCTTTCGCGTTCCCTTGGCAATCTTGTCGGCAAAGGCAGCTCCGCGTATCATGGTGGCTGTAAGGTTGTTGACATCTATTGTATCCGATTCCACACTGAAATCCAGCTCAAAAGGAGCACCACGCCGCGAAAGCAGCGCACGCGTGATGTTTCTCACCGAACCGTTGAGCAGGAAATCGCTCTTGCCCAGTTTCAGGCGTGTGTTTCTCAACACTACCGAGTCTGTAGAAAACGACAGGTCAACATCTCTCAGCGAATTACGCGCCGGAAAATAAGGCGTGAACAATCTTATGGCCTTGGCTTTGAAATCGCCTCCGGCCTGCCAGCGACGCAACAGGGTGTAAATTGAGTTGTCAAGCTCCACCTTTATGTTTTCTCTTCCATCATCCTCGAGGCCATGCTTATGTTTCAGGCGATATTGCTGAACCATCATACGCATAATGGAATCAGATGAAAGAGTGGGATAAAGCACGGCCAAGGAGTCGAATCTTGCCTTGCGGGCCGGAGACATCTCCGGTCGTGGGCGCGGGTGGAACGAGAGCCTCATTTCAGCGTCCCTTATCCCGGCCCGATTGAAGCGGTCGGCATAACGCATTGCCGCCGAATTGAGCACGGCTGTCACCTGCGGACTCCGCGTCTCGCCTTTGTAACGCATCAGCGAAGCGCTTATGCGGGTGTCCCTGAGTCTCACCCTCAGCGAATCGGAATCTGAACGCAGCGCCATCCGCCCGGCCTTTATGGTAGCCCCTATGGGGTTTATCTGAGTGGTGTCACTTGAAGTGGCCAGGTTGCGTGCACCTACGCCGGCCATTATATCGGCTCCGCTGAGCGAAACGCCGGGTGAAAGGAGCGCCATAGTGTCAACGCGCAGCGATGCTGTGAGCATTGAATCTATAACATGTTCTTTCACTGTTATATCGGAACTCGACCCGAATTTGAATGCTCCATGGCGCAGATATGACTCAAATGAGCCGTCGGTCATGGCCATTCTGAAATCATCGAGAGTTATCTCGCCGTCAATCTTGGCTTTATAGAAAAGCTTGGGATTAAGATAGCTGAGGCGGGTGTCAATGTTGGCCTGACCGTGGATAACGCCGCGCACCGCAAACGGCAGTGCTGACAACAGCTGCGACGGCAGGTTCTGAATGGTCAGCGAGCCTTTGAACCGAGCATCGATAAGCGGATCGGTCAGCGGACGTTTAACAGTGCCATCAAGCGAGAAGTCCATAGCTTTTCCGGCAGCCGCTATCTCCCTCACTGTAATCTCTGTGGCATCGGGATAGGAACAATCAACCCGCGCGGCCACGTCAATCACCAATTTATTAAGGTTTAACCTGTCGAACGCCACTTTTGACGCCTCGGCCTTAAATTCGGCATCAATAACCGGCAACTCGTTTTCAAGCGGACGGAATGGCCCGAGGGCCTTTGCGGAAAGCTCCACGTTCATATCCGTGACAAGTCCTTTAAGCGGTTGACGGAACGCGGCGGGAACCACATCGAGCGCCTTCATCACCTCAACACGAGGCAGATGCGCCTCAAATTCCTTAACTTTCAAAGTATCAGCCATGTCCACGACCGTAGTGAACTCCAGCGCAACCGCTCCCACTCCTATCGTGAAATCCTTTAGCCCAACGGCAAGCGGCTCCGAGCTTTTCCAGTCAATCCGTCCATTGGCAAAGAAAGGGGTCTCGGCAATCTCCACAAGCGGCACCTTTGCCGCCGCATCACCGTCAAAGCTCAGTGCATAAAGCGGCTCGCCGTTGATTGAATCAATCAGATTGAGATTCTTAAGCGTTACGTTGCAATCCACCGTATCGGCAGGCACACGATACTTCACACTGAACCCTTCGGCAATAGTAAACCTATTGATCGAAACATCAGGCATTAGCATCGGTTTCTCTTTTTCAGGCTCTGGAGGTGATGGAGGCACAATCAGATAATTGGCCACAGAATCATTGACTGTCAGCAGATTCGCACGGGTATCAATCACATCTACGTCGTAAATACCAATGTTGCCCTCAAAGAGCTTGAGCAGATTTATGCCGCCTGAAAAGCGGCGCATGAAGAGCAGACTGTCGGCATCGGCAGGCAATGTGCGCCTGACGCTGTCAGGCAGCGTGTTAAACGCACGACTTACGACCTGCAGTGAATCCACCTCAACCGAGAATTTTGGAAACGTTGACCAAAACGACAGTTCCACCCGCTTAGCATCTACATCGGCCATGAGATACTCGCTGGCATAACGGTTGACCAAAGGCGTCAGCCTGTCTGGGGTGAGAGTCCACACTACTCCCGTAATGAGTAGCACTAATAGCAGCAACACTGCAAAAGCAGCAACAAAAAGCCACTTCACAAACCGCAGAATCAGCGGTTTGCGTTTCTTTGCTCTGACTTCAGGCTGAGCCTTGTCAGGTCTGTCGGCATCGGCGCCCGGTGTGGATGTTTGCTTCTTAGTCACGGCTTCAATCAGTTGGCGGCACTTGAGGCGAACGTACCGTTATGTGAAAACAAGGCTGTTTTATTTCATACTTCACCCAGCATTTCCCCTCTGACCGCATGGCATAGAGCACTTCGGCCAAAATTCCCTTAAGTTCCTCGGCCGAATGTGTGAGGCGCGTATCATCGGCCACAAAGCGGGCGTAGGAAATATCGACTGTAGTGCCGAGCTGGTGAACGGATGAATCCACAGCATTTCCGTTACTGCGACGCAGACGGCGCACGGTTTCAGGCGTGCGCAACACGCTGGTGACCTTCACCCGATAGTTTCCTCCGCCGCGGGCGTGAAGCGTGTCATTGAACCTGCGCCCTATTTCATGCAGCATGGCCGCGCCCTCGGGGATAAGGTAGGGACGCGAGTAGGTCAGCGACTCAACATAGAAATCGGCGCATGATGTCACCTTCACCAATGGATGACGCGTTACGATATGCGAACGCGTATCCGACAACGGCTCAAGCCCTATGCGTTCGGCCTCGGCCCAGTGAACAAAATTGCTGTCGTTAAACACTTCATCATAGCGCCCTATACGATTCACTTTTATAGGTGTGTTCGGGTCAGGCATTTCTATGATAGGGTTGTCGAAAGCCGACACGGTATCTTCCTCAAGGATTCTCACATCCTTGGCCGCTATTGGCTTAACCTTAGTCACTTCATTGTCGCTGCCACCGCATGCAAACATAGCTGAGGCCAGAATCACGGCAAGAACATATAACAGACTGCGCATCTATGAACCCTTTTTTAAACCGTTGCCAGAATCTGTTCGAGTGCGCATGCGAGCTGATCGGGGCATGAGGTTGCCTTTTCGCGGCAACGCACGCCTTTCAAACGCGCCACCACATCCTCCATTCTCAGTCCTTCAACCAGGCGACCGATGCCCTGGAGGTTCCCATGACATCCGCCCTCAAACGTTACATTTTCAATACAATGCGTTTCAGGATTGAATTTAATATTTATCACCCGCGAACAGGTGCCTTCGGTCAGATATTTATATTCCATTGCTAACTGTGATTTTTTTGATTTATAGGGTGTCCAAAATTACTCCCCCGCCACATCCGTGACAACCCATTTCGAGGCTCCACGCCAGGGAAGAGTGGCATAGAATTTTTCATACGTCAATTTCACCTCGCGGCGCTGTCCCTGATAAACCTGAAGTTCATGAGCCAAGCGATCAGACTCTACGGAAAACTGGAGCGGATGAGAATAGACCGTTGTCGTATCGGCCACGGCCGAAGTCTCAACCACCTGTGCCTCCCAGGTCTTGAACACAAGTCCACGTTTCTCCACGCTCACCACATAAGCATCGACTGTTGCGTCAACTACATACGGGCTGCAGTAGCGTAGATAAAACGCGCCACCAAGCACTATTACCGCCACAATTATTGTCCATATCAGCACTCGGCGCAGACGGTTGCGTCCGTGACGGTGCTCCCCGTCACCCCCGGTAGGAACCGGGTCGGAAGTTCCGCTTCCTTCGGGCGTGAAATCAATCACTTTGCCATCATTTGCTGCCGATTCCTTACCGTTGGCCGATGTGTCGGATAAGTAATAGTCGGGATGATTGTCGTCAAGTATCATAGATCTATCAGTTTTTTACGTTCTGTGATTGACGCCTGCGGCCAATCGCTATCGATATGAAAGTGAAGAGTCCCAGGACTATGAGTAGAAGCGTCTGCATGCCCATCACGAGATTGGCAAAGGTAGTTGCCACTTCTGTAGTGAGTCCGGGAACATCGGAAGAATAGAGACTTATGCCAAAAATCACGGCCCACTGCCAGGGACCTATGCCACCGTTGGAGGGAACACCCATGGAGAGCGAAGAGAACACGAAGCAAACCAGCACCGCCAACGGACCGTGGATTTCAACGAACTCGGTAGTTTCGGGAAACGCATAAAATGCAATAAGCAGCTGCAGATAGTAACAGCTCCACAAGGCCACCGTAAGCACAAGCCAAAGCCCTCGCCCGTGCATAGTGCCGATAACCGAAAACCCGCGCCATAAACCGCGCCCGAAATCAATCACAGTCTTAACAAATCTGTTGTTCCGGCATCGGGTGAAGAGCGCCCACACAAGCAACACGCCGAATGTCACAGCCGCCCAGGTCCAGGGCGAGGTTAAGAGTGCCTGCAGAGCCTCAAACGTTTCGCGGCTGCGGCTAAGATACTCCGTGAGCTGCCGCCCCGCTATCATGAATGTGGTTAACGCAAGGAGTCCCACTGTGACTGTATCGGCCACTCGGTCGGCCACCATGGAGCCGAACACCTTGTCGAACGGCGCATGCTGGCGCTGTGAAATGTAGCCGGTGCGCCACAGTTCGCCAAGCCGTGGGAACACAAGATTCACAGCGTAAGTGCCGAAAATACTGAGCACCACCGGATAGAGCCCAATCCTGATGCCGATGCCCTGAAGCTGTATGCGCCACCGCATGGCCCTGACCACATGTGACAGCACACTGAGCACAAGCACCACCCAAATAGGCGTCCACCGGCAACGCTCACGGACGGTCTCGACCATTGAGCCGAAATCCTGTTTGGCGAACAGCATCCAGCAAAGCCCTATGGAAATCACCAACGGGACCCCATAGCTGAGCAACTTCTTTCCCCAGCCGCTCCGGGTGCGGAACGCTGACGCCTTTTCTTTATCATCTGTCTGATTTGCCACAGCTTTGTTGTTTTAACGGGTTTGAATTACAAATTTAGCATTTTTTCGCCACACTTTATTGCTCAAACGCTGTTTTTTGTTCCAAGGTTTCAAACTCAGGATGCAAATCACTGTGAAAGCATCTTTCTTTTCGCCCAAATAAAAGTCCTTTTTTGGATTATTTCATCCCTAACGGTCAAAATAATTGCTGAAAAGTTGAATTTTCTCACAAAAATGCTCTAAATTTGCTCCATCCAATCACACGAAAATGACACAAAAAATCTACCCTGCCAATCCAAAGGACATAGAGAAATACTCCACTCAGTTCAGCCGCTTTGAAAACGACTACGTGTTTTCGCGTGTTTCAAAAACCGAGCGGTTCACCGAGTTCACATCCCATGCAATGCGTCTGGGCGGAATGACCATTGTGCTATGCCTCAACGGAGCGGTGGAACTCGACATTAACCTTGAGACTTATCGACTTGGTCCCAACGACTTGCTCATCACAGGCCCCGACAGCGTGATAAGCGTTCGCAATGTCGACTGGGACAATCTTGATGCCTACGTGTTCATGATTTCTCCCGATTTCATTCGCGACATAAATTTTGAGTTGAACCTTGTAGCCACAATGAGCATCACCTCGCGCCAGCCGCCGCTTATTGCCCTCAATTCCGAGGAAGTGAAACTCATGACACGCTACTTTAAGCTCATCCACTACAACACCGTCGAGAACAGCGATGCCCGCTACGTGCGCTCAATATCGCGCTCGCTCATAGCTGCGGCCGTCTATCAGCTCATGCAGTTTTTCTCCGTCAGAGTGGACCGCGAAAAGACCCCTACCCTCTCGCGCCGGGCAAGCTATGTTCAGGATTTCCTGCAGCTTGTCAACCAACACCATCGCCGCGAACGGAGCGTAGCCTTCTATGCTTCCAAGCTGTTCATATCGGCCAAATACCTTTCCCTAATCATCAAGGAGAGCACAGGACGTTCGGCAGCCGAATGGATTGACGACTACGTTATTCTCGAGGCCAAGAATCTGCTGCGCTTCTCGGGCAAAAACGTGCAGCAGATTGCCTATGAGCTGAATTTCAGCAATCAGTCGTCGTTCGGAAAATATTTCAAACATCTCACCGGTATGTCGCCGACTAAATTTCAGCGTTCCTGATTTTCCCCCGCGGAACAATAGATTGATTTTTTTCGGCATATTTTCAAAATTTTTATTAACTTTGTCAATCCCTTGGAAGACAGCCGGGACTTGCTTCAGCCATGAAAGTTCAAATAATTTAAATCCAATAAGTTAACCCTTCATTATGACATCTTCAAAAAAACCGAACTACACGCTACCTATTATCGTGATGTTCTTCCTGTTTGCGATGATTTCATTCGTAACAGGCTTCCAGAATCCATTTGGCGTTATTCTCAAAGAGCAGCTCGGCCTCTCGGCCCTCCAGAGTCAGCTCGGCAACGCCGCCAACTTCATTGCCTATGCCTTCATGGGTCTGCCCGCCGGTATGATTCTCCAGAAAAAAGGCTACAAGTTCTCAGCTATCGCCGCCGTTTTAGTGGGCCTCATCGGCGTTGTGCTCATGTTCTTCTCAAGCATGCTTGAAGGTAATGACACAATCTTCACCGTTTATCTTATCGGTGCGTTCGTAGCCGGTTTCTCAATGTGTATGCTCAACACCGTGGTTAACCCCATGCTCAACACCCTTGGTGGCGGCGGTAAGACAGGCAACCAGCTGCTTCAGTTCGGCGGCGCTCTCAACTCGCTTTCAGCCACTATCTGCCCGGTGCTCGTCGGTTACCTTATGGGTGGTACTCTTCAGGGCCTCACCCTCGTTGCTGCTCGCCCGGCACTCTATGTTGCAGCAGGCATATTCCTGCTCGCGCTCATAGTGCTCTTCCTTTCCAAACTGCCCGAACCCATCCTTGAAGAGATGGCACGCAACAAAGGCAAGAAAGTGGAGAAACCCACTCTTGCAGGCGCTTTGAAATTCAAGCACTATGTTGGCGGTGTAGTAGCCATATTCCTTTATGTAGGTATCGAAGTAGGTATCCCTAACATGGCCAACCTCTACATGACCGCGCCCATTGCCGACGGCGGCCTTGCAATGAACACAACCGTTGCCGGTTCAATCGTGGGCGCCTACTGGTTCCTCATGCTCGTTGGCCGTCTGGTGGGCGGTTCTATCGCAGGTGTGGTTTCCTCAAAGGCTATGCTCACAGCCGTGTCAGCCGTGGCCCTCTGCCTCATCACCGGAGCAATCCTTATTGAGCCCACAATGGTCAACGTCCCCTTCATCGGCGTTGAAGCACCCCTCAACATTCTTCTTCTCGTAATCTGCGGTCTCTGCACCTCAGTAATGTGGGGCGGCATCTTCAACCTTGCGGCCGAAGGCCTCGGCAAATACACTGCCGTTGCATCGGGCTTCTTCATGGTGATGGTTTGCGGCGGCGGTATCCTCCCGCTCATCCAGGGCGCTGTGGCCGATGCCTCCAACTACCTCGCAAGCTACTGGGTACTGTTCATCGCCGTGGCTTACCTGCTTTACTACGCCCTCATCGGCTCTCGCGTAACCCGTCGCGACGCTTCGGCTGCCGTTATTGCCGAAGAAGTGAAGGACGGTGTCATGGAAGACTGATAACACCATCTGTCAAACATATTATTGTGAGGCTGTATCGCTGCTTTTTGCGATGCGGCCTCATTCTTTAAAAGCAATAATCTTTCCGAGGATGCGTTTTAATGATAAACTCCTAATTCATCACACTATGAAGCGTAAAATCGCAGCGCTCATACTCAGCTGCATCTCTCTCATTGCTTTCTCTCAGGAATCGGATGAACAGTCTTTCAACGGCTGGGGCTTCCGCGCCGCCCTCGATGTGAACATCCCCGGAAAATGGTCCATCCACTCGGGCGAAAAGGTGAAAATGTACAAGGCCGGTATAGGCCTCACCGCCGGAATGGTCTACAACCTTCCCATTGCCGGAAACTTCTATTTCGAGCCGGGCGCCTCGCTCTTCTATGATACTTATAAGATTGATGACTTTGTTCTCGGAATTCCCGACCCATCTTCAGCGCCCAAAACCGTAAGCCCCGAAATAAGCAAAGCCGGATTCCGAGTGCCCATCAATTTCGGCTACCGCTTCAACATCTCAAACTTCAACCTTGCATTATATACCGGCCCCGAACTGAGCTATGCCTTCTACGGCCACATGCAGAAGGACGATGACTGGAACCTGGGCGATGAATTCTCAACCAACCTCTTCGACCATGGCTACCGCCGCTTCGATTGCGGTTGGAAAGTGGGGCTGAGCTTCCCGCTGCAACGCTGGGTAGTTGCCGTTGAAGGCACTTTCGGTCTCATCGACCAGCACAAAAACGATATCAAGTTCCATGAAAACCGGCTAAGCATAGTTGTTGGCTATGACTTCTGAGAAAAGCGCGAACCGCCCACTAACATTCCGCACCCGAGTGGGGCGGCGCACTGTAGTTACCGCACTTATATGGCTTACGCTGCTGATTGCCGACATTGTCCTGCAACGGTTTGACCTCATTGTACTTTGGGGCGCCGTCATGCTGCTGTTCTGCGTAATGGATTACTACGGTGACCGTCTCGTTTTAACCGACGGCAAACTGCTGGTCTACGAAACTTTCCGACCCGTCACTATACCAATCGACAAGATTGAAAGCATATCTCCCTGGGGACGGCACGGGCTGAAACTTCATCTCTCTGACCCCTCAGTGCTCAGCAGCCGCATGCCGGTCATGATTCTCCCCGCCGACAAAGAAGCATTCGTGGCCGCCATCCGCTCGGCCCGTTCATCCATAAAAATCCTACCAAAATGAAAGTAACACTGAAAAGTGACCGCCTTGAAGTCACAATCGATACATTTGGCGCCGAACTGCAAAGCGTGCGCAACGTAAAGACCAACACCGAATATCTGTGGCACGGCGACAAACGCTGGTGGGGACGCCGATCTCCGGTACTTTTCCCCATAGTAGGCTCCGTGTGGGAAGGCGAATATCGCATGGACGGCAAGACCTACCATCTTGGACAGCACGGCTTTGCCCGCGACAGCGAGTTTGAAATGCAGCCCGACACGGCCGACAATGAAGCATGGTTCACACTGAACTACAGCGATGCAACCCTTGCTCTCTATCCCCGCAGATTCCGGCTGGAAATAGGCTATAGGCTTGATGATGACCGTCTGCAGGTGATGTGGCGCGTAACAAACCTTGATAACGTTGAAATGGACTTCCAGATTGGCGCTCATCCGGCATTCAACTACCCCGGCTTCAACCCCAACGATGAAATCCACGGCTACCTCGCTTTCAGCTCCCGCAAGCTACGCTCGCAGCTACTTGACCGCAAAGGATGCATTGGCTCCGAAGATATTGACATAGAGCTTGATTCCGAGCACATGCTCCCTGTCACAGCCCGCACTTTCGACATCAACACCATCATCCTTGCCGACCGTCAGGTGAACCGCGTTTCGCTGCTCGACAAGAACCGCTCACCATGGATTTCGGTCATAGCGCAGGCCCCGCTCACCGGCATCTGGTCGCCCTCGGCCGACTGCCCGTTCATCTGTATCGAGCCGTGGTGGGGACGTGCCGACCGCGTTGACTTCAAAGGCGACTTCGCCGAACGCGAACACATCAACCGCCTCGCCCCCGCCGCCTCCTTCAACGCCTCCTACCTAATCATCTTCGAAGGCTAACGCCCGCCAAAAGAATTAATTTACGTTCGGCATCGTGCTCAATGCCCCCTCTTTGTGCAATCAAATCCGCAATAAATATTGAATTTACAACTCTATATCTCAGATTTTTGTTGTATCTTTGTAAATTAACAACAAACAAAGGAGTACAGACATGGCACGACCTATCAAAGAGACCCCGGTGTTAAGGGGCAAAGACGCCGAAATTTTCGCCAGAAGAATGGCGAATCCCGCCCCTGTCAGCAAGTCTGAAAAGGAAGCGGCCAAAAAGGCGTATGAGGCGTTCAAAGCCATAAGCACATTCCCGATGTAATTATGGACTTTGACAAATTCACCTTCCGCCAAATAGATGCTGATACGCAGATTAAGTCATTCGATTGCGGCGATGCCGATTTGAATGACTTTTTGTTTTCCGATGCCATAAACTACTACAAGTCAATGATGGCATTGACATATCTGCTCGAAGACAATGAGGCGGATAAGACAGTGGCATATTACAGTTTGCTCAACGACAAGATTGTTTTCGATCCCGATGAAAAGAGACTGTGGAACCGTCTTAACCGCCGTGTCGCCAACTCTAAGCGACGCAAAGAATATCCGGCGGTAAAAATCGGTCGTCTTGCCATATCCAAAGATTTCGCAGGCAAGCAGATTGGTCGAATGATTCTCCTGCAGGTGAAACACGTTTTCGCCACAATGCGCCGAAGTGCCTGTCGCTTCATCACGGTTGATGCTTACGCTGCCGCCGTGCCTTTCTATGAGAAATGCGGATTTATGCTCCTTTCCGAGAAAGACAAACATTCTCCTACAAGGGCTATGTATTTTGACCTCATCAATTTTCCGGAGTAACAGCCGTTTGCCTTCGGGTGAATGGCAATTACTATTCCACAGTAGGGCGCAAAAAAGGGAGCAGATGACTCTGCTCCCTCACGCTGTACCCTGAGCCGGGGTCGAACCGGCACGGATTGCTCCACTGGTGTTTGAGACCAGCGCGTCTACCGATTCCGCCATCAGGGCATTGGCGGTGACTTTCGGGCGCAAAGTTAGCGATTGTTTTCGGTTTCCGCAAGCCGATTCCAGCTTTTTAGGCCGTTTTTAGTCTTTTTGACAAAAATAAATGGGCAAACATTGGGCTTGAAATGTTTTTTTTACTAAGTTTGTGGAGGAAAGCGTTCTCGCTTTTCATCTCTTCTCTTAATCTTAACTCCTAACTCTCATGGCCAAAACTAAGAAAACCTCCTCAACTCTCCCTCTGATAAAAAACGACCCATGGCTCGAGCCGTTTGCCCCTGCAATTGAAGGCCGCCATAACGATGTGACAAACAAGCTTAACGAGCTCGTTGGCCCGAAGGGTTCGCTCGATGAATTTGCCAACGCCCACAATTATTTCGGGCTCCACCGTCAGGCCGACGGGAGCTGGGTGTTCCGCGAATGGGCACCCAATGCAACTTCAATAACACTCATAGGCGATTTCTCGCAATGGCACTCTATGGTGCGTTACGAACTCAAACGCCTTAACGATTTCGGAGTCTGGGAAGTAACCCTTCCTGCCGACGCTCTAAAGCATGGCGACCATTATAAAATGCTCGTTAAATGGCACGGCGGCGAGGGCGAACGCATCCCTGCCTACGCAACCCGTGTGGTACAGGACCCCAATACCCATCTATTCTCCGCTCAGGTGTGGGCTCCCGAGAACCCCTATCAATGGACAGTAAACAATTTCAAGCCCGACGTAAAGCCGCTTCTTATCTACGAATGCCACATAGGCATGGCACAGGAGCGCGAGGGCGTGGGCACCTACGATGAATTCCGCGTCAACGTGCTGCCGCGAATTGCCGCTGACGGCTATAATGCCATACAGATCATGGCAATACAGGAACATCCCTACTACGGGTCGTTCGGTTACCATGTTTCCAATTTCTTTGCTCCTTCATCGCGTTTCGGCTCACCCGATGAGCTGAAACAGCTTATCGATGAGGCACATCGCCTCGGCATTGCTGTAATCATGGACATTGTTCACTCTCACGCTGTGAAGAACGAAGCCGAGGGTCTCGGCCGCCTCGACGGAAGCTACGACCTCTACTTCTATGGCGACGGCCGCCGCGAGCATCCGGCCTGGGACTCACTGTGCTTTGACTATGGCAAGAACGAGGTGCTCCACTTCCTGCTCTCCAACTGCAAATACTGGCTCGAGGAGTTCCGATTCGACGGTTTCCGATTCGACGGAGTGACCTCCATGCTCTATTACAACCACGGCCTCGGTCAGGCTTTCGGAAGCTACGATGACTATTACGACGGCAACGAAGACACTTCGGCTCTGACCTATCTCTCGCTCGCCAACATGCTCATTCACACCATCAACCCTCACGCAATCACAATAGCCGAGGAGATGAGCGGCATGCCCGGCCTGGCCGTGCCGGTCAAGGATGGCGGCATTGGCTTTGACTACCGCATGGCCATGGGCATCCCCGATTACTGGATCAAGACCCTCAAGGAGAAAAAGGATGAAGACTGGCACCCGACTTCAATTTTCTGGGAACTGACCAACCGCCGTTCGGATGAAAAGACCATAAGCTACGTTGAAAGCCACGACCAAGCTCTTGTTGGCGACAAGACGGTGATTTTCCGCCTGATTGACGACAAGATGTACTGGCACATGATGAAAGGTGACAACGATATGACAGTGGCCCGCGGCATCGCGCTCCACAAAATGATACGCCTCGTTACGGCATCGACAATCAACGGCGGCTACCTCAACTTCATGGGCAATGAATTCGGCCATCCCGAATGGATCGACTTCCCCCGCGAAGGCAACGGCTGGAGCTACAAGTATGCGCGCCGCCAGTGGGACCTCGTGGACCGCAAGGAGCTGAAATATGAATACCTGAACGCGTTTGACAACGCCATGATTGAACTCATATCCGGTGTTTACAACTTCCAGGCTCTCCCCGTTGTAAAATATTGGGAAAAGGATTCCGACCAGATTCTTGCCTACGGCAGAGGCGACCTGGTGTTCGTGTTCAACTTCAATCCGGCCAAGTCGTTCTCCGACTACGGAGTGCTGACCCCTCCGGGACATTACAAAGTAGTGCTCTCATCCGACGACCCCGATTTCGGCGGCTACGGCAACATTGACACTTCCGTTGACCACTTCACGGTTTCCGACCCGCTCTACTCGCCGCTCGGCGTGGAATGGCTCAAGCTCTACCTGCCCGCCCGCTCCGCAATGGTGCTCCGCAAGGTACATCAGCGCAAGCCCCGCGCAGTTAAAACCGAAAAGTCCAAAGCAGAAAAGGCTAAGACCGAAAAAGCCAAGCCCGCTAAGGCCAAAGCCGCTAAACCCGATACTAAAAAACCGGCAAAAGCAGCCAAACCGGCCGCCACGACCCGCAAAAAGAAACAGTAGAACCGTAATCGCCCCATCCTCATAGAGCAGCGCCATTTGCAGCCTCCGACTCATGCTGCAAATGGCGCAGTCTCCTATAAAAATGCTAAAAATTATAGGTTTCTATAAGGCTAATTGGAAAAAATCTGCTATTTTTGCATATATTTACCACCTGCAGACAGTAGATGAAAGTAAAAATACATAGGGAAGGCACCAACATTCTGATAATCCTATTCTTTATGTTGGCTGTTATCAACACCTTGGCGTGGCTCTTTATCCGCCCCGAGGCAATTCCCATTGTGTTCACCTCGCTTTCAGCCGTGCTGTTCCTCCTTGTGCTGAATTTCTTCCGCTCGCCGCGCCGCACCTTCACGGGCGACCGCGAGAGGGTGGTAGTTTCATCGGTCGACGGCACAGTAGTGGCCCTCGAGCGCGTCTATGAGCCCGAAGTGCTTAAATGCGAAACCATTCAGCTCTCGGTGTTCATGACCATCTTCAACGTCCACGCCAACTGGTTTCCGGTCGACGGTACAGTGGAACTTGTGCGCCATCACGCAGGACGCTTCCTTTCGGCTTACCTTCCAAAATCCAGCACTGAAAACGAACGTTCAACCGTAGTGATACGCACCCCCGACGGACGCCGCATCCTCACGCGCCAGATTGCCGGAGCCATTGCCCGCCGAATCGTTACCTACGCAGAACCGGGCGAAGAGGCCAACATAGAGTACCACATGGGCTTCATAAAATTCGGTTCGCGAGTCGACATCTACCTCCCGCTTGACACCGAAGTATTCGTAAAGATAGGCGACAAGACCGTAGGCGGAATCACTACCGTGGCACGCCTTGCTCCGCTTCCTAATCATAGCCATAACTCAAATGATTAAACGTATAAAAAACAGCATACCCAACACAATTACATGCCTCAATCTCCTTTCGGGAGTGCTTGCCTGCATCTTCGCTTTCCATTACAGTGAAGTGTTTGCCGGACTCTTGGGCTATCAGTGGGGATTCATCTGCATAGGTGCGGCAGCTGTGTTCGACTTTTGCGACGGAGCCTCGGCGCGCTTGCTGCACGCCTATTCCGACATGGGCAAAGAGCTCGATTCGCTCTCTGACCTCGTAAGCTTCGGTCTCGCACCGGCGCTGATACTCTTCAACACAATCAACTACTTCAACACAGGCAATCCGCTCACACTGACGCCATGGGCGTTCGTTGCACTGTTCATTCCGGTGATGGGAGCGTTGCGTCTTGCCAAATTCAACATTGACACACGCCAGACCACATCATTCATCGGGCTTCCCATACCGGCATGCGCCATCTTCTGGATTGGTCTCGTTGGCTGGCTTCACCGCACTGAAGCCTACAACAACTGGATAGTCTCGGCCGTTATAATACTGATGGCCCTGATGATGGTGAGCGGCCTAAGGATGTTTTCTCTGAAATTCAAAAACTTCAAATTCCGAGAGAATTTCCGCCGCTACATGCTAATTCTCGCCACCCTTCTGTTCGTTATCAGCGATGGCGTCAGCGGGCTCGCGTGGACCATCTTCTTTTACATCCTCGTGTCGGCAGTGACACGCAAGGACGCCTGACAAGTTTAGGTAACAACCTTTATTAAACCCTCTCTTACAAATCATGGGATCTTTTCTCCTGTTATTATTCATAGTATTCATTGTCATTCCTTTAGGGCGACTGCTTTGGACGGTGTTCAAAGTGCGCTCAAACTATAAGAAAGCCATCAATAATGCCCGGCAAGCTCAGGCCTCATATCAGGCTCAGAACCGCCCCGGCGGATGGTCGGCGCCACGCCGCGAGCGTGCTAAAAAAGTAAGCCCAAACGTTGGCGAATACGTTGAATGGGAGGATGTTGAAGTCACCTCTTCCACCACTGCTCAGGAAACATCCAAATCATCTCCCGGCAAAACCACGCGCTACTTTGAGGAGCGCATAAGCGACGTTGAATGGGAGGAAATCAAAACCAAAAAACCGTAAATCCTACTTATGGCTTACTACACAGAGCGTCTCTTTGATTTTCTCAACCGCCTGGCCGTCAACAATAACCGCCCGTGGTTTCAGGAACATAAGGCGGAATTCGATGAGTTGCGCCAGCTGTGGTTCAACGACGTTGACCGCCTCATTGCGGCCATGGCCGAATGGGAGCCTGGAATGAGCTCGCAGACAGCCAAAAGCTCCGTCTACCGCATCTATCGCGACACCCGCTTTTCCTCCGACAAAACGCCTTACAAGACATATTTCTCGGCCGCTCTCAGTCCCTGGGGACGCAAAAGCGACAGAGCCGGATATTACCTTGAGCTCAGCCCCGACGCCCTGCCGCATGAAAGTGGTTTCTATGGCGGTCTGTGGTGCATGGAGCGCCCGGTGCTCAACAAGTTGCGCCACGCCATCGTTGACAACATCGAGGAGTGGGAGGAGATTCTCAACGCCCCCGCAATGCAACGCGACTTCCCCGACTGGTGCAGCACAATGCTCAAAACCGCGCCCAAGGGCTGGGACCGCAACCATCCGCAGTCGTTCTACCTGCGCATGACCAACTACGGCAAGTTCCGTCCCTGCGACGAGCAGTTCTTCCTCACGCCCGACTGGCCCGAACGCACCGCCGAACTTTTCCACTCCCTCAAGCCTTTCGTTGACTTCCTCAACTACTCCATCGATGAATAATCTCCGCCTGATTTTCTGTGCATTACGCAGTCAAACCGATTTCAAAATTGCGCAGGTGAGGAATATTTGCTAATTTTACGCCTAAATATAAAACGATGGCAAAAAAAGTTGTAGAGACCCCTCTGATGAAGCAATATTTCGAGATGAAGAAGAAACATCCCGATGCCGTTTTGCTTTTCAGAGTAGGCGATTTCTATGAAACTTTCTGCGATGACGCCATCACCGCCTCCGAAATCCTGGGCATCACGCTCACACGCCGCGCCAACGGTTCGGCGCAGTCTGTGGAGCTTGCCGGCTTCCCCCACCATGCCCTTGACACCTACCTGCCCAAACTCGTTAGAGCCGGCAAGCGAGTGGCCATCTGCGAACAGCTTGAAGACCCCAAGCTTACAAAAAAGCTCGTGAAGCGAGGCATCACCGAGCTTGTAACGCCCGGAGTGGCAGTCAACGACAACATTCTCAACCATCGCGAAAACAACTTCGTTGCAGCAATCCACATGGCGCGCAACATTTGGGGTGTGGCCTTCCTTGACATCTCTACCGGGGAATTCCTGGCCGCCGAGGGCACGCCCGACTACGTTGAGAAACTTCTCACGAAGTTCTCGCCAAAGGAAGTGCTGGTGGAGCGGGGTCACAAGCGCGATTTTGAAACTGCTATTGCCACCCGCTACCTCATTTTCGAACTCGATGACTGGATTTTCACCGAACCCACCGCCCGCGAAAGGCTCATGAAGCAGTTTGAGACGGGCTCGCTGAAGGGTTTCGGGCTCGACCGCCAGACAGCCGCCATCATTGCCGCCGGAGCTATAATCCATTACCTCGACATAACCAACCACACCCGCATATCGCACATCACCACCCTTTCACGCATTGAGGAAGAGCGATATGTGAGGCTTGATGATTTTACCATTCGCAACCTGGAGCTGATTGACTCCATGGCCCATGACGGCAAAAGTCTCCTCACTGTCCTTGACCGCACCGTCACCCCCATGGGAGCGCGAATGCTGCGCCGCTGGCTGCTCTTTCCACTGAAGGATGTAGCCGCAATCAATGCCCGTCTCGACGTGGTGGAATACTTTTTCCGACATCCCGACGACCGCGAGGAAGCCAAGACAGCGCTCGAACAGATCGGCGACATGGAGCGACTCATTTCCAAAGTGGCCGTTGGCCGCGTTACTCCCCGCGAACTGGTGCAGCTGCGCCGGGCACTTGATGCCGTTGTGCCCATAAAACAACTTTGTGAGCAGGCCAACGACGCATCCCTGCGTGCAATAGGCGAACAGCTGAATCCCTGCGCAAGCATCCGCGACAGGCTTGAGCGCGAACTTGTGGATGACGCGCCCTCGGCCCTGAACCGCGGCACAGTGTTCCGCGAGGGCGTCGACGCCGAGCTCGATGACCTACGCCACATAGCATTCTCCGGCAAGGACTACCTGATGCAGATTCAGGCACGCGAAAGTAGCGCCACCGGCATTCCGAGCCTCAAAATAGGCTTCAACAACGTATTCGGCTACTACATTGAAGTAACCAACACCCACCGCGACAAAGTGCCTCAGGAATGGGTGCGCAAGCAGACGCTTGTCAACGCCGAACGCTACATAACCCAGGAACTCAAGGAATACGAGGAAAAGATTCTTGGCGCTCAGGAAAAAATAGCGATCATTGAAACGCGCCTCTACAACGAACTGCTCGGAGCCGTGGCCCAGTACAATCAGGCCATCCATCTCGACTCCACTCTTCTCGCACGGCTCGACTGCCTCACGGCTTTCACCCGCGTTGCGCTCGAGAACAAATATAACCGCCCGGTCGTCGATGACTCGCTTGACATAGAAATCATTGAAGGCCGTCATCCCGTCATTGAGCGCGAACTTCCTCCGGGGGAGCCTTACATCACCAACACCGTGCGCCTCTCCAATTCCTCCACCCAGATAATGATGATTACCGGCCCCAACATGTCGGGAAAATCAGCGCTACTGCGACAGACCGCCCTCAACGTGCTGCTGGCCCAAATAGGATGTTTCGTTGCCGCAGAAAGCGCGCGCATAGGCATTGTCGACAAGATTTTCACCCGCGTAGGAGCAAGTGACAACATATCTCACGGCGAATCCACATTCATGGTGGAAATGAACGAGGCCGCCTCCATACTCAACAACATGAGTCCCCGCTCGCTAATTCTCTTCGACGAGCTTGGACGAGGCACATCGACCTACGATGGCATCTCCATAGCGTGGGCAATCGTGGAGCACATCCACAACTTCCGCGACATTCATCCCAAAACCCTCTTTGCCACCCACTATCATGAGCTGAACGACATGGAAGCCTCCTTCCGCCGCGTGGTGAACTACAACGTATCGGTCAAGGAAATCGACGGCCGCGTAGTGTTCCTGCGAAAGCTGGCCAAAGGCGGGAGCGCCCACTCGTTCGGAATCCATGTGGCCAAACTCGCCGGCATGCCCTCGGCCATTGTGAAACGCGCCAAGGAGGTGCTTGCCGACCTTGAACGTGTCCGGCAGACCGACGGCGATTCAGCCACTGCAGCCAACGGGCCGCGTGTCAAACCGGCAAAAATGGAAAGCGCCGCCATGCAGATGTCGTTTTTCCAGCTCGACGACCCGGTGCTCACCCAGATCCGCGATGAGATTCTCGGCATTGACATCAATAATCTCACCCCCGTGGCCGCACTGAACAAACTCAACCAGATACGCTCCATCCTTACCGGTAAAACCAACTGAACAAATAAATCCAATCTACACATAGAATAAAAACCAAAAGCCATGCTTCAGATTTCAGACCGCATCAACTCGCTGGCCGCATCGGCAACTCTGGCCATGTCGCAGCGCAGCAACGAACTCCGTGCTTCGGGAGTCGATGTAATAAACCTCTCTGTCGGCGAGCCCGATTTCAATACGCCTGATTTCATTAAAGAGGCGGCAAAACGCGCCATTGATGAAAACTTCTCATTCTATTCGCCTGTTCCGGGCTATATGAGTCTTCGCAAAGCCATCGCGGCCAACATGCTGGCAACCGAAGGAGTGGAATTTGCGCCGGAGCAGATTGTGGTTTCAGGCGGCGCCAAACAGTCGCTCTGCAATGTGATACTCGCTACAATCAACCCCGGCGATGAGGTGGTCATCCCGACTCCGGCATGGGTTAGCTACGTGGAGATGGTGAAACTTGCCGAGGGCGTCACCGTCACAGTCCCCGCCACCATTGAACAGGATTTCAAAATCACCCCTGAGCAACTGCGCGCAGCCATCACTCCCCGTACCCGGATGGTACTTCTGTGCTCTCCGTCAAATCCCACCGGCTCAGTGTATTCCCGCGAAGAGCTCCAAGGCTTGGTCGATGTGCTCAAAAACTATCCTGACATCCTGATACTCTCTGACGAAATATACCGCCACATCAACTTCACTGGCTCCTACTCCTCGATGGCCACATTCCCCGAGATAGCTGACCGCGTGGTAATCGTAAACGGTGTATCTAAAGCCTATGCAATGACCGGATGGCGCATAGGATTCATCGCTGCCCCTCTCCCCATTGCCAAAGCCTGCACAAAACTGCAGAGTCAGTACACCTCAGGCTCCTCCTCGATTGCTCAGAAAGCCGCCGAAGCGGCCTATCTGGGTCCCCAGGATTGCGTTGAAGCCATGCGACAGGCATTCGAGCGGCGCCGCGACCTCGTGGTTGAGCTCGCCTCGCAGATTCCCGGGCTGAAAGTCAACAGGCCTCAGGGCGCTTTCTACCTCTTCCCCGAAGTGTCATCCTTCTTCGGCAAGCGCAACGGCGAGCACGTAATCAACTCCGCAGCCGATTTGGCAATGTATCTGCTTGATGTAGCGCACGTTGCCACTGTTGACGGCGCAGCTTTCTGCCTTCCCGGCTACATCCGTCTCAGCTACGCCACCTCCGACGACCTCATCCGCGAAGCAATGCGCCGCATAACCGTAGCCCTCGCCGCCCTGAAGTAACCCCTCCGGTTTCCAAACGTGCGTCAATCGTTCGCAGAACAATGATTATGGTTAACCCGGCATGCCGGCAGGCGTGCCGGGACAGTCACTGCGGAGGGATAGGCGTCCGCGAGGACGCCGATTATATAGCAACAGCCCTCTGCCGAAGGCAGAAAATAAGCATAGCCCCACCCGAAGCGCCAACGGCGCGAGCGTGGGGTAGAATGCAAAACGCAGTCACGGCCTTCGAAGATGGCCGCCATTCCTAACTCATGCACCACCCACCTGACCATCGCACTGCCTCATACAGAAATCCCATCTCTGGCGGCTCACGCCGTGGGAGATGGGATGCAATTTAAATGTATGTATCGCTTTGTTTGTATGTATCGCTGTATATTATTTGAATACGTACTGCGAGGAGATCGATTCGTTGTTATGAACGCGACGGATGGTGTCGGCAATGAGGTGAGCCACCGAAAGGATGTGGACTTTCTTGCACTCCTTCTTATAGGGGATGGAGTTGGTGAAAATCATCTCTGTGAGGCCGCAGTCGTTTACGCGCTCAGTTGCCGGATCGCTCATTATGGCGTGTGAGGCCACTGCACGAACGGATTTGGCTCCGTTTGCGAGCATGAGGTCGGCGGCTTTGGTGATGGTGCCGGCGGTGTCGACCATGTCATCAATCAGTATCACGTTTTTATCCTTGACATCGCCGATGACGGTCATGGTTGCAACAACGTTGGCTTTAGCGCGCTGTTTGTGGCAAAGCACCAAGGGAACGTCGAGATATTTGGCGTAGGAGTTGGCACGCTTTGCACCGCCAACATCGGGAGTAGCTATCACCATATCCTTGAGGTTCAGGCTCTTGATGTAGGGAATGAACACTGATGATGCATAAAGGTGGTCAACAGGCACATTGAAGAATCCCTGAATCTGATCGGCATGCAAATCCATCGTAATCACGCGGTTGACACCGGCAGCCATAAGAAGGTCGGCTACGAGCTTAGCGGCTATGGACACACGCGGTTTGTCTTTGCGGTCCTGACGCGCCCAACCGAAATAAGGGATAACGGCGATTACCGAATGAGCCGAAGCGCGCTTGGCGGCATCGATCATCAGCAGGAGCTCCATGAGGTTGTCAGAGTTAGGAAAAGTTGACTGCACAAGATAAACCTCGCAGCCACGGACTGTTTCCTCAAACGAAACTTCAAATTCACCGTCGGCAAAGTGCTGGATGTTCATTTTGCCGAGTTCAATACCGAGGTCTTTACAAATTTCTTCGCCCATGTAATGAGAGTTGGTTCCGGCGAAGATTTTGATTGGATGGACTAATGATTGCATTGTGTCTTTAGGATGTATTGATGAGTTTTTTGACTGCGCAAAATTACTCATTTTCTTCTTAAAAACCTAATTATTTCGCTGTGACTTCGGAGTAGAGTCGGGAGAGCTGATTGTAGTGGGCGGCCGAGGTGAAGCGCCGGAGCGAACGCGCAGCAAGGGCCGAATGGTCACATTTGCGCTCCCACAAACGCTTTATGGCCTCTTTAAGCTCCTCTTTTGAGCCGGAAGTGTAGGTGACGCCACTCGCTTCATCAAGCAGCTCGGGTATCCCGCCTATATTGGCGCCGACCACAGGGGTTCCCGCGCACAATGATTCTATAACGCCAAGCGGGTTATTCTCATAACACTCCGACGGCATCACTGACAAGCGTGCCTGCGAGAGCAGAATGGCAATCTTGGAGGCATCTAACCGGCCCAGGAAGCGGATGTTTTTGCATGAATCATAGCGCTTGCGCAACTCGCTTCCGAGCGGGCCGTCGCCGGCCACAAGCAGGTCGTAAGGCAGTTCGGCGGCAGCAGCAAGCAACGTCCCAACGCCCTTTTCGGCCGACAGACGACCCACATAACAATAGTAAGGCTTGCGGGGAGCCGCTGAGCCTTCGGGCGCAAGGCGCTCCATGCGCGTAGCCACCTGCGGGTCAATGAAATTGCATATTGTGGCGAGTTTTTCGGGTGCAAAGCCGCCGGAGGCCATCTTAGTGGCCATGAAAGCACTGGGGCAAATGAAGCGCGAGGTCCATTTCTGAAGATCCTTCGGGTTCCATTTCCGCGCTTCGGCCAAGGCTATGGCGCTTGCCGCCAAAGAGCCTTTCATGCAGCGCAGCTTTAGCACCTGCGATTTGTCGGTGAAACAGAGTTCGCAGGGTTTTCCATCGCGCAGGCAGGAATAGGAGGGGCAAAGGAGCTTATAGTCATGCATGGTCCACACCACGGGAATCCTTCGTTGGGCCGCCATCTTGGCAAGCACCGGCGAGAGATAGGAGTGGATATTGTGGAGGTGCACCACATCGGGGCGAAAATCCTTAAGAATGCGTGCGAAGCAACGTTTAATGTCACCATGTCCGAGCACTCGCCTCAATGCAGCGAGCTTTTCTGACGCACCTCCGGCAAAATCGACCTGCGCAGGCCAGTAGCTGTCCCACTGTGAGGGTTCGTTTTCAGGATAACGCATTGCAAAAACCGCAACCTCATGCCCTTTGGAGCGCAGTAGCTGCTCAAGGTTCATGGCGCACACACAGTCGCCTCCGCGGCGGTAATAAAATTTATTGACAATTAATACACGTTGCTTCATGCCGCAAATTTACTAAAATTTCCTAATTGCGCTAAAATTCCCCCGCGAATTAACATTCCGACCTTTTTTCACGAAAAAATAATTTCACAGAGCGGCGCAATTAACATTTTTTACTTACATTTGCATCACAATCATTCACACATCTATCATGAAAAAGTTTTTTGCTCTCACATTGTGCGTACTGTCACTTACACTTCATGCGCAAAACCCCGTGTTCAACAACCCCAACAATCACCGCCACTTCGGGGTGCGTGCCTCTTTTGACCTGTCGGTGCCAAGCGACTTCAAGGAAGGTCCCGTTTCATTCAACGCATTTGGCACCGGCGCCGGATTCTCGTTTGAAGGCATATACCACATTCCATTGGTGGCTAATCTTTACCTGGAGCCGGGCATTGGACTCTACTATAATACTTACAGCATAAACAAAGAGTTGCTGGAAAGCGTGAACCAAATGGACAATCTGTCAGGGTCAATGAGAAAATTCGGCATGAGAGTGCCGGTACTCGTAGGCTATCACTTTGATTTGACTTCCGACTTCCGCATATTCGCAACCTACGGATTTGTGTTTGAAGAAGGCTTCACCGCCAAGAGCCGCATAACACAAAAATCCTCCTCAGGCAGCCTCTCAAGCAGCACCTCTGCCTATGGCGACGGGGGAATGCCCCGCTTTGACCTGCTCACCAACCTCGGCGCAGGTATAGAATACCGACATCTGCATTTTGGCGTCAGCGGCAACCTGGGCACGCTCAACCTCAGCGGCGACAGCGACGTGCAATTCTATGAAAACGTAGTCAAATTCACCGTAGGTTACAATTTCTGACCCCACAACAAAATATAGCGGCAAAAGCGTTGCCAATTAGAAAATTATGCTTACCTTTGCAGCGCTAAAGTCATTGGGCGGGGTCAGGTTCCTGCAAAATGGCCATGCATTTACTTTTAATTAACCCTATTTTACTAACTTATTTAATGACTGAAGAATTAAAAAATTCGCCCATCGAAGACTTCGACTGGGAAGCCTATGAGAACGGAGATGCTCAGGGCGAAAAGACTCGTGAGGAGCTCACCAAAACTTACGACGAGTCACTCAACACCGTCAAAGACAAAGACGTAATCGAAGGTACCATCATCGCGCTCAACAAACGCGAGGCAGTGGTTAACATCGGCTACAAGAGCGACGGTATCATCCCCATGAATGAATTCCGCTACAATCCCGACATCAAAGTCGGCGACGTTGTTGAGGTGTTCATCGAAAATCAGGAGGACAAGAAAGGACAGCTTATCCTCTCACACCGCAAAGCCCGCGCCGCCCGCTCATGGGAACGCATCAACGAGGCTTTGGAAAAAGATGAAATCATCAAGGGCTACATCAAATGCCGCACCAAGGGCGGTATGATCGTGGATGTGTTCGGCATCGAAGCCTTCCTTCCCGGTTCTCAGATTGATGTTCGCCCCATTCGTGACTACGATATGTTCGTTGGCAAGACCATGGAATTCAAGGTTGTTAAAATCAACCAGGAATACAAGAACGTGGTTGTCAGCCACAAGGCTCTTATCGAAGCCGAGCTTGAGCAGCAGAAGCGTGAAATCATCGCCAAACTTGAAAAAGGTCAGGTTCTTGAAGGAACTGTCAAGAACATCACCAGCTACGGTGTGTTCATCGACCTCGGTGGCGTTGACGGTCTTATCCACATCACCGACCTCAGCTGGGGTCGCGTTTCTCATCCCGAGGAAGTGGTTCAGCTCGATCAGAAGCTCAATGTGGTTATCCTTGACTTCGATGATGAAAAGAAGCGCATTGCTCTCGGTCTCAAGCAGCTCATGCCTCATCCCTGGGATGCTCTTGACGCCAACCTCAAAGTGGGCGACAAGGTTAAAGGCCGCGTAGTGGTAATGGCCGACTACGGTGCATTCGTTGAAATCGCTCCCGGCGTCGAAGGTCTCATCCACGTCAGCGAAATGTCATGGAGCCAGCACCTCCGCTCAGCTCAGGACTTCATGAAGGTTGGCGATGAAATCGAAGCCGTAGTGCTTACACTCGACCGTGAAGACCGCAAGATGAGCCTCGGCATCAAGCAGCTCAAGCCCGATCCCTGGGAAGATATTGAAGTTAAATACCCCGTTGGAAGCCAGCACACTGCAAAAGTTCGCAACTTCACCAACTTCGGTGTATTCGTTGAAATTGAAGAAGGCGTTGACGGCCTCATCCACATCTCTGACCTCAGCTGGACCAAAAAAATCAAACACCCCAGCGAATTCACTCAGATTGGCGCTGACATCCAGGTACAGGTTCTTGAAATCGACAAGGAGAACCGTCGCCTGAGCCTCGGCCACAAGCAGCTCGAAGAAAACCCCTGGGAAGTATTCGAAACAATCTTCACTCCAGGTTCAATCCACGAAGGCACAATCGTTGAAATCGTTGAGAAGGGCGCTGTAGTAGCACTCCCCTACGGTGTTGAAGGTTTCGCAACTCCCAAACATCTTCAGAAAGAAGACGGCACTCAGGCCAAGGTTGATGAGAAACTTGAGTTCAAAGTTATTGAATTCAACAAGGACAGCAAACGCATCATCCTTTCTCACAGCCGTATCCACGAAGATGCCAACAAGGCTGAACGCAAAGAAGCCCGCAAGCCCAAACGCGCTGCAAAACGCGAAGAAGCTACTCCGCTTCTTAACCAGCCCATCGAACGCGCCACACTCGGCGACCTCGATGCTCTGGCAGCCCTCAAAGAGCAGCTCTCAAAGGGCAACTGATCTGCGAATCACTAAAATCTCTATAGCCTGCGCGCGACTTCACTGCGAAGTCGCGCGTTTTTTTTGCATCTACGTTACCTGGAGGTTAATAAAAAAATAATCGGAATCTTGAACCAAATGTCAAATAATAATATTACTTTTGTAAAAACAGAATTATGCATCTTATCAACGACAACCTGCAGAAACTTTTTGCCTTATGCCGCAAACATAAGGTTAGAAAGCTCTATGCTTTTGGCTCTATCCTCACTCCAAGATTCAACGAGCAAAGCGACGTTGACATTCTCGTAGATTTCAATTCCGAGGTGAATCACAACAACTATGCCGATAATTTCTTTGATTTCTACCACGCACTGAAAGCCCTGTTTGGAAGAGACGTGGATTTCGTGGATGAATCAGCCGTCAAAAATCCCTATTTCAAAGAGGAACTTGAAGAAACCAAGCATCTGATTTATGGATAGGAAATTAAAGAAGTATTTATCTGACATTCTTTCTTCCATTCTTGAAATTGAGTCGTTCATGGAAGACCGGCCCAAAGAATACGCAACCTTTTGCAACGATACGCTGTTCAGAAGGGGAGTTGAAAGGAATATTGAAATAATGGGCGAAGCCATGAATCAAGTTTTGAAAATAGAGCCCAACATCCCTGTAACCGCAGCAAGAAAGATTGTCGACACAAGAAACTTCGTGATTCACGCTTACGATTCCCTAAAGCCGGATATTCTTTGGGGTATAGTGATAAATCACATGCCGTTGTTAAAGAAAGAGGTTGAAGCCATATTGAAAGAATCTGAATCTTGAAGATTTGTAATTAGAGAATTGCGGAAGTTATCAACACATTATTGACATTGTTTCAACAGGTGTCAGCAATTTGTGTGGATTCTTGGATTCACGAACTTTGAGGGTAGGGAATATGTTTTGATTTAGTAACCCTTACACTATTCAAAATCATGAATATTCAGGACCTATTTGCACGCAAGCTCAATGTTCCGGTGCTCCCCGTAGCCGTAGGCAAGTCACCTATCGATGACAGACCGGTCATGGCCTCTGTTCTGCTCAATACTATCCCTGCCACGTTCGGGTCAGGCAACATAGGCCGTCTGGCCGTAAACATCATTGCCAACGAACTGCTGGCGGCCGGCGCCGACCCACGCTACCTATCCGGAACCGTCACCATTGACATTGACACTTCGCCCGACATCATAGAGGAAGTAGCCGACGCCTTGTGTGATGCTGCGGTGCAGGCTCAGATGGAATGGGCCACGGCCGACACAATCCTTAAGCCGTCAGGTCCTTCAACCGGGATTGCCATATCGCTTTTCGGGGTGGGAAGCCACATCACCCATGTGACCCTTGAATCAAATTGCCCGCGCCCCGGTGATTCCATCATCATTACCGGGCCAATAGGCGCCACGGGCGCCGCCATTCATGGTGCAGGAGAAGGCGTGGAAGTGATTTCGGACTGCGACGGACGGCCGCTGACCGACGTGATGCGTGCCGTCAACGACCGCTCATTCAACCCCACAGCTGTCTATTTCCCTGTCCGAGGCATCAACAGTGCCCTCAATGCGCTCGGAATCAAGGCCGACATTGACCGTAAAGCCGTTCCGGTTGACGGTGTAGTGGCATCGGCTTGCGGGATAATGGGGGTCGACCCGCTTGACCTCGCCACCTCCTCGGCAATGCTTATATGCGTAGCGGCCAAAGATGCCGGAGCGCTCGTGGAAGCCATAAGGCGTAACGACGGCGGTGATCGTGCAGCCATCATAGGCACCGTAAAGTGACAGCAGCGCCGCAATGAAAATATTTGCGGAAAAAATTCCATAATTCGCGTGAAAGGCCTAACTTTGCATTAGTGTTTAACCGGCCTTCTGACTAACTGATGAAATTTAGTGACTTCACATATCTTCGCTGGCTTCTGTTTGTTCTCGTAGCCGCTGTGGTTGCGGCATGTGCGAGCATGGGGCGTCCCGAAGGTGGTCCGCGCGATGAGATGCCGCCCGTGTTTGTCAAAAGTCGCCCTGCTCCGGCCTCGCTCAATGTGAAGACCGACCGCATAATCATTGAATTCGATGAGAACATCCAGGTTGACGACCCGCTGAACAAGGTGGTGATTTCGCCTGCTCAGAAAACGCCGGCCAAGGTAAGCGGTGTGGGTCACCGCATTACGGTGAATCTACAGGACACACTCGTGCCTGACGCCACATACACCATTGATTTCACAGATGCCATCAAGGACCTCAACGAAGGCAACATCCTTGAGGGATTCGCCATTGACTTCGCCACCGGACCGGTTCTCGATTCGCTGTGCATTTCAGGGATGGTGTTTCAGGCATCAAACCTCGAACCGGCTCAGTCAATGCTCGTTGGAGTCCACTCAAATCTGTCGGACACGGCTCTGACCGCCTTACCGTTTGACCGAATCACGCGCACCAATCAGTTAGGCCAGTTCACTATCCGCAACCTTAAACCGGGCTCCTACAATGTGTTTGCCATCGACGACGTGAACCGCGACAACAAATGGGACCGCTCGGAAAACATTGCTTTCCTCGGCTCATCCGTGACGCCGGTTTCTTCGCGCGCAATGCACACCGACACCATCTTTGCCGCCAACGGCGACATAGACTCGGTCTTTACCCACGAAGTGACGGAATTCGGCCCCGCCGATCTGTTGCTGACATGGTTCAATGAGAACTACAAGTCACAGTATATCTCAAAAAACGAACGCAAGGAACGTCACAAAATCTATTTTGAGATGGGCGCACCGTCCGACACCTTTCCTTCGCTGCGATTCGTTGGAGGGCCGTATGACGGGGAAGATTTCACACGCCGAACCGTACTGGAGTCTTCCGCCACGCGCGACAGCCTGACCTACTGGATTGCCGACACCACTGTGGCCGCTCTCGATTCAATATATTTAGCCGTGACCTATCTGCGCACCGATACGCTTGAACAGCTTTCATGGACCACCGATACGCTAAATTTTTCAATGCGCAAGCAAAAATCGCAACCTCAAAAAGAGAAAAAGAAGAAAAAGAACGACAATGACACCGTTCCCGACACGCCAAAAATCCAGTTGTTGAAGGTTACGCCTTCAATCACCACTCAGGCCGAAGTGTACTCACCCATGATTCTCACTTTTGATGAGCCGCTGGAATCATTTGACACCGCCGGCATAAAAATGTCAATGATAGAGGGCACCGATACATTGTGGACGCCCGTGAAGCCGCCTGAATTCACAAGGCCCGGGCCCAATCAGCCTCTAAAATTAGCAGCAACATACAACTGGAATCCAGGGGCAAAATATCAGTTATTGGCTGATTCAACGACATTCAAGGGCATCTACGGGCATCACAGCGGTCCGCTCAAAGCTGAATTCACTGTGCGCAAACTTGAGGAATACGGCAATATCACCTTTACAGTAAGCAACCTCAACGGCCAACCGGCATTCGTGGAGCTGCTCAACACGCAGGATGCACCTGTGAGCACGGTCAGGGTGGTCAACGGAAGTGCCTCGTTCAAAAACATACTGCCCGGCACCTACTATGCGCGCCTCATAATTGACCGCAACGAAAACGGGAAATGGGACACCGGTTCTGTGGCCGACTCCATTCAGCCTGAAGACGTGTTTTACTTCTCTAAAAAAATAAATCTTAAGAAGAACTGGGACATATCGCAGACGTGGGACATCTACGAGCTGCCCGTGGACCAGCAGAAGCCTAACGACATCAAGAAGAACAAGCCGAAGAAGAAGGCTACCGACCTCGATGACGAGTACGATGAGGAGGATGACCAGTATTACGATGAATTCGGTAATCCGGCCGTTGACCCCGATGACCCCTTCGGAAAGAAGAAAGGCTCTAACTACAACCGCACCAACCGCAGCAACACCCTCGGGAATGGCCTCGGCACGCCGCGCAGGTAATTCAAATGTAAAAGGAAAATGGCACAGGAAATCAATGAACCCACACGCAGCCTCACGCCTGAACCCACTCTCAGGCGTCTGCCGTGGTATCTTGCTTACGTGAGCATGCTGCGCTCGCGCGGGGTGGAGCGGGTTTCATCCACCGCCATATCAAAGGAAATCAACGTGGACCCCTCACAGATAGCCAAAGACCTTTCGGTGCTTCCCGTGAAAGGAAAAACGCGCATAGGCTACGAGGTCAATGCACTTGAATCGGCACTGAAAGACTTTCTTGGATTCACCCACATCCATAGCGCAGTGATGATGGGTGTAGGCTCCCTCGGTGCGGCCCTGCTTGCCGACCGCGGCCTTCAGCGCTTCGGGCTCGACATAGTGGCCGGATTCGACGTGAATCCCGAAATCATCGGCACCACCATAAATGATGTTCCTGTGTTCGACGTGAAGGAGCTTGCCGAACGCCGCAGTGCCTACCGCGCTGAAATAGGGATTTTAGCAGTCCCCGTGGAAGAAGCTCAGTCGGCTGCCGACATGCTTATAAACGCAGGCGTTCACGCCATCTGGAACTTCACTCCGTTCCGTCTCAGCGTCAAGCCCGGAATTGTGATTGAAAACACATCCATCTATTCTGACCTCGCGCTGATTTATAGCCGTCTGCCCCACGAATAATGAAACTGATAGCAATCCATACAGAGCCGTTGCGTTACGAAGTGATAGCCGATTCGGCTCTCACGCTTCCGGGACGTCCATGGTTCATACCCGAATGCGGGGAAGCGGCTTCATGGCAACTGCAGCCTATGCTCGCAGTGAGGATTTCGCGCCTCGGCAAAAGCATCTCGCCTAAATTCGCTCCACGCTACTTTGATGCCATCACCGTAGCTTTCAGGCTCATGCCTTTAAACTCCGAGGGGATGCCGCTCGTATCGGTGGCCTCCATAATAGATTTTGGCATAGAGTTAGGACAATGGACCGCTGCCGCAGAGGAGGGAGCAATAACCCTCAACATCGCCGGTAACGAAATCAAGCTTGAAAACCTTTCTGAAAAGGTGTCGGAGACAATAGCCGAGATAAGCAAACTCGCCACACTGAAAATGGGCGATACACTTCTGTTACCTCTGCCTTTACATCCATTGGAGGCGAATGAAGGAGCTAAATTCAGCGCCACAATCAATGGTGTACCGGTTATGGAATCACATCTCCGGTAAGAAATTCCTAACCACCATCCAGGCTGCAAGCAGCAACATCAGCACAACAACCATAGCGGTCGAAGTGAGCCAGCGGTTGAGCCGTGGCCAGCGGTGACGCATAGCTTCGCTAAACAGCATAAGTCCGATAACAGGTATGAGAATCAAGAACATGGCATTATAATGCCATGCCGCTGAAAAGTTGCCTGTAAGCAATGCATGAATAGCCCTCTGCGAACCGCATCCCGGACACTGCCAACCGGTTACCATCAGGAACGGACAGCGCGGAAAAAAATACTTAGAGGGGTCGAAGAAAGCATAAATCACCAGCAGCACAAGGGCCACAAGTGCGATGATGGCAACAATGGCCATGCGCCTGCGGGGCGATGTCATAGCATGGCGAGCACCATCTGGAACGGGAGAGCCACTATGCCCGCAGTGATGCTGATTATAAGCCACAGTTCCGCCCGTTCGGAGGCTTTGCGCGCCCCTTCATAGTCGCCTCGGTCATAGCAGGGTGTAACGCGGGCGGCATATATAACGGCTATAACACCCGTTATGAGGCAGCAACAGATGATTGCTGCAATGCTCCATCCAAGATATGTAGGGGGCTTGGGCTCGCGGCGTGCAGGAGGCTGCACGTATGGAACCGATGGTGGTGGCGGAGGGGGAGGCAACGGACGGGGCGCGGGCTGAGGCTCCTCCATCAGCTCGGCAGCTGACTCGTCCTGTTCAACTTCGAACATGGCTTCACTTCCAGCTTCAGCTTGCTCCTCAGCGCGTAGAGGTGCGGAAGGTTCCGACTGCTCCTCCTCGGCTTCGGAAACAAGCAGTTCCTCCTCGGCCTCGGCGTCGGACAATGAGTCCGACACCGGAGCTGATGGTTTGGGAGCGGTAAAGAGATCGGCCAGTTCGGCAACCTCGGCAGCCGGAGTCCACACCGACAGGCCGCGATGCCACACGAAAGTGTCGGCATGCAACGGCAGTCGGCGCGTTTCCTCAAGGGTGAGCGGTCCGAGTTTGTTGCGGTCAATTATTACCCAATAATTCATTGTCGTATCAGAAATATTTGGTTTCTGTTCCGAGAATATCGCTCAGAAGATTGTTGGCCAGACGGCTTGCGCCGATACGAAAATATTCGTTGTCAAGCCATTCATCGCCAAGCACATCCTTAACAACGGCGTAATATCCGAGTGCGTCCTCGGTGGTTGACACTCCTCCGGCAGGTTTGAAACCTATCTTTGTGCCGGTGGCTTCATAATATTCCTTAATGCACTGGCACATCACATAGGCAGCCTCAAGCGAAGCGCCGGGATAGCCTTTGCCGGTAGAAGTCTTGATGAAGTCAGCTCCCGAATACATTGCCAAAACAGATGCAGCGCGCACATTCTCAGCCGTTTTAAGAGCGCCTGTTTCAAGGATAACCTTCAGGTGAGCATCGCGGCATGAATGTTTGAGTTCGGAAATCTCATCGCACACCTCTTCCCAGTCACCGTCAAGGAAATTGCCCACGTTGAGCACAATGTCAATCTCATCTGCGCCACCTTCCACGGCGAGAGCTGTCTCGGCCACCTTCACCTCGGGGAAAGTCTGCGAAGAGGGGAAACCGCCTGACACACAGGCAATATTCACCTCGCTGACATCGAGCACGGTGCGCACAATCGGGGCGAAGCAGGGATATACGCAGATCGCAGCCACGGGCTTCAGCTCGGGATAGTCTGACTCAAAGTCGTTGACGCGCTCAGTGAAACGTGCAACCGACTGGGGGGAGTCAGTAGCGTTAAGCGTAGTAAGGTCAATGCAGTTGAAGAGCAGCTTGAGCACTTCGGGAGTGCGATAACCGGGTACCTTTTCGAGAATTCGGGCCACTTCGGAGGCAACAAAAGCATCATCGGTCGTAACCTTGCTTTTCGCTACCTGATCATGATATTTGTCGGTCATAGTCATTATAATTTCTATTTAGAATATTAATAATATCTTGAATTTCAGCTATTCAGCTTTAATCTTGGGATTCTGCTGATGTCGGCAGCAGTCGCGCCGTGTCTTCTTATCAACGTTCCGGGCAATGGCTTCGTTCAAATCCACGCCCGTCTGATTGGCAATTGCGGCAACGACCCACACCACGTCGGCCAGTTCATCGGCCAGATCAGGCCTCGCCGCGCCTTCTCGCCACGATTGCTCACCATAATCCCGAGCCATTATACGAGCCACCTCGCCCACCTCTTCCGCGAGCACCGCCATATTGGTGAGCGGAGAGAAATAGCCCTTTCCCACCGAGCGAATCCAGCCATCGACAAGGCGCTGGAAACCGGCTATGGTCAGATTTTCGGTCGAGGCGTCCATCATTCCTTAAGTTTTGAATCGATAATTATGGTCACCGGGCCGTCATTTATCAGCTCAACCTGCATATCGGCGCCGAAAACGCCCATCTTCACCGGACGGCCTATACGCACGGCAACCCTCTCGGCATAAGCCTCATAGAGCGCGGTGGCGGTCTCATGACCGGCAGCGCGGATATAGCTCGGACGGTTGCCCTTGCGGGTTGAGGCAGTGAGTGTGAACTGGCTCACGGCCAGCACTTCGCCGCCGCAGTCAATCACCGAGCGGTTCATCACGCCCGCCTCATCGGGGAAAATGCGCAGAGCCGCAGTCTTGTCGGCAAGCCATTGGGCGTCGGCGGGGCCGTCGCCCTCCTCTACGCCCACAAGCACCATCAGGCCACGGCCAATGGAACTGTGCAGCTCGCCCGCAATTGTCACGGAAGCCCGGCTAACTCGCTGAATAACTATTCGCATGGATTTTGTTTGTTAGAGCCACAAAAATAATCAATTTAGCGGCAAAAAACAAGCCCAATAAGGCGAATATGACTGATAGAGCCGGATTTTTAACCAACAATGTCAATGTTCTCTTGCCATGTTTCGGGGTTTCGGTCCGCGCGGACATGGCGCCGCTTATCAGAGCAAGGCTTCTTCGCGCCAGTGGCGCAGAGCGTAAAAGAACAGCCGGAATTCAACCATAGGCTTGCGGGGGTTTTTGAAGAAATCAAGGGGCTCGGGTGCGGAGCACTCGGAGTCATCGGAGTTCTCTGACCCATCTTGGGGCGGGGGCTTTGAGAGGTCAAGAAGCGGCCAGTCAAAGAAGCCTTCGAGGGC